>Ga0256409_1000033_pt1 | contig 264435 bp, 253 predicted proteins | sample PhySR1_FD_185981 | JGI IMG/M metagenome (GOLD analysis project Ga0256409, IMG submission 185981) | Leaf surface microbial communities from sunflower plants in UC Gill Tract Community Farm, Albany, California, United States - DLSL S.R1 | ecosystem: Host-associated > Plants > Phyllosphere >... | reverse complement strand
ACGATCGGGATCTCCGCCGCGGTGGGGATAACGAACAGGCAGCCGACGATCGCCAGCGCGATGATCCACAGCAGGCTATTGTCGACGGCGCCGTCGGCGTGCGGGAACAGCCAGACCCGCGCCGCGCCCAGCGCCAGCACCGCCAGCACATAGATCGGGATGGTCGACCAAAACAGCGCCCACAGCGCTTTGCCCCAGCGGGCGAGGAACGGCTGCTCATCGCTCTGCGCCATCATCAGCGGCGGCTGCGGCGCGGCGGGCTGCGGATCGTTGGCGGTCACGCGCTGCACCAGCCAGGCGATGCCCAGCACCATCACCACGCCCGCCACCAGGCGGATGGCGGCGAACGGCCAACCGAGCACAAACCCCATGAACACCAGCGTCGCCGGGTTCAATACCGGATTGGCGAGCCAAAAGGCCAGCGCGGCGCCGCTGGACACCGACTGGCGGCGCATGCCGGCGGCAACCGGTGCGGCACAGCAGGTGCACATCATGCCCGGCAGCGCGATCAGCGCCCCCAGCACGGTGCCAGAAAAACGCCGGTGGCCGAGCGTGCGCGCCAGCCAGTCGCGCGGGATCAGCACCTGTACCAGCGAGCCTAACAGCACCCCGAGCAGCGCCGCCTTCCATACCGCGGTGAAGTAGACCAGCGCGTACTGCCAGGCCGCCAGCCAGGGGCTCGCAGCGCCGTCGGCCAGGATCGATTTGCCGATCGAGTGGCTGTCCGCCGCCACGAACGCCTTGCCGTAGTAAGGCTGCCATTTGACGTAGTAGAGGCCGACGGCCACCACCAGCAGAAACAGGATCGGTTTCCACAGCGGCCAGGCGCGTGGGGCGTGTTCAGGGGCATTCAGAGATTGCGGCATGGTAGCGGCCAGAGTCAGTCAACAAAGGCGCCAGCATAGCGCGCCGTCGCCGCCCGTGCACGCCTGGGCTGTCCTAAATAGTTCATCTGTTCGCCACCGACGCGTAACGCGATTGTCATCTGCGCCCGGCACCATGATGCCAACGTGAAAACCACAGGGTAGACGCCCGATGAAACGCACAGCTTCCGCCTTCATCGCACCGCCATCGGCATGACGAGGTTTTTATTATGATGGAGTTATCTAGACATCCGACCACTTACCCCACCCGCTATCAGCAGATCGCCGCGCAGCTGGAACAGGAGCTGCGCACACAGTACCGCTGCGGCGACTACCTTCCTTCTGAACAGCAGCTGGCCGAGCGCTATCAGGTCAATCGCCACACCCTGCGCCGCGCGGTGGATCAGCTGGTAGAGCGCGGCTGGCTGCAGCGCCGCCACGGCGTCGGCATTCTGGTGCTGATGCGGCCTTACGACTACCCGCTGCACGCCAACACCCGCTTCAGCCAGAACCTGTTCGAGCAGGGCAGCCACCCCACCAGTGAGCGCTTACTCGCCGTCTTGCGCCCGTGCAATGGGCATGTCGCCAGCGCGCTCTCGCGTGAAGAAGGCGAAATGGTGATCCACCTGCGCACCCTGCGCCGGGTCAACGGCGTGCCGATGAGCGTGATCGACCACTATCTGCCCGATCTGGACTGGTGGCCGGCGCTGCAGCAGTTCCACAGCGGTTCGCTGCACCAGTTTATCGAACAGCACCTGCAGCAGCCGCTGACCCGCCGCCAGACGCGCATCAGCGCGCGCCGCGCGCAGGCCAAAGAGAGCCGGCTGCTGGAGATCGCCACCCACGCGCCGCTGCTGTGCGTGCGCACCCTTAACGTCCGCAGCGGCGGCGAAGACGTGGCGGAATACTCCGTCAGCCTGGCCCGCGCCGACATGATTGAACTGACGATGGAGCACTGAATGCACGCCTTAGAGTCGAGACAACGCTGGATGTCGGTGCTGGCGCACAGCCGGTCCGAGCAGCTGCGCAGCCACTGGCAGGCGCTGAACCTCAGCCCGGGTTACCGCAGCATCCGCGCGCCGGAGATCGGCCTGGCCCAGCTGCAGGGGCGCATGGGCGCTACCGGCCGCCGCTTCGTGCTGGGGGACATGACGGTCACCCGCGCGGTGGTGCAGCTGGACAACGGCGGCTACGGCTACAGCTATATCGCCGGGCGCGACAAGGCGCACGCCGAGCTGTGCGCGCTGGCCGATGCGCTGCTGCAACAGCCGGAACACGGCGAACGCCTGCAACAACAGCTGATCGCGCCGCTGGCCGCGCTGCAGCACGAACAGCGCCAGCTGCGCGCCCGGGCGATCGCCGCCAGCCGGGTGGACTTCTTTACGCTGGTGCGAGGGGATTAAGCCATGAGTTTATTGACCGGTTTTGAACAACCGATAGACCAATCGCAGCACGCTTTCCGTTTGATTCTTAAAGCCTTGAGCGAACCGGGCCACCGGGTGACGCTGCCGGCCGGCCCGGCCTGGGCGCCGCTGAACGCCGCCAGCACCGCCGCGCTGCTGACGCTGGCCGATCAGGAAACGCCGCTGCAGCTGTGCGCTGCGCTTAAAAGTAAGCAAGTGCTAACAAACATTCGTTTTCACAGCGGCGCGCCGCTGGCCGCCACGGCGCAGGAGGTCTGTTTTGCCCTGTTCGATGAGCAGCTGCAGGCCGCCGATCTGCAGGCGTTGCCGCACGGCACTGAAATCTCGCCGGAATGCGGCGCTACGGTGGTGGTGCAGCTTGCTGGGCTGGAGAACGGCGCCGCGCTGCGCCTGACCGGCCCCGGCATCGAGAGCCAACGCCTGATTGCGCCGCGCCTGCCGCCGGCGCTGCTGGATTATCTGGTCAACCGCCCGCAGCGCTTCCCGCTGGGGCTGGATGTCTTGCTGACCTGTGGCGATCGCCTGCTGGCGATCCCGCGGACCACCCGCGTGGAGGTGTGCTGATGTACGTAGCGGTAAAAGGGGGCGAAAAAGCCATTGAGGCCGCCCATCAGCTGCAGGAACAGCTGCGGCGTGGCGACGAGGCGCTGCCGGCGATCGGCGCGGAACAAATCGAACAGCAGCTGGGGCTGGCGGTGGATCGGGTGATGACCGAAGGCGGCATCTACGATCGCGAGCTGGCGGCGCTGGCCATCAAACAGGCCAGCGGCGATCTGGTGGAGGCGATCTTCCTGCTGCGCGCCTATCGCACCACCCTGCCGCGCCTGGCGGTCAGTGAGCCGCTGGCCAGCGAAAACATGCGGCTGGAGCGGCGCATCTCGGCGGTTTACAAGGACTTGCCCGGCGGGCAGGTGCTGGGACCGACCTATGACTACACCCATCGGCTGCTGGATTTCGCGCTGCTGGCGGAAGGCGAGGCGCCGCGCGCGCCGCAGGCCGACGAACCGCTGCCGGACAACTGCGGCCACGTGTTCGATCTGCTGTGTCGCCAGCAGCTGGCGCGGGAGGAACAGGACGACGGCAGCGCGCCGGACGACATCACCCGCAATCCGCCGGTTTACCCCTGCTCGCGCTCGGCGCGCCTGCAGCAGCTGGTGCGCGGCGACGAAGGTTTTCTGCTGGCGCTCGGCTACGCCACCCAGCGCGGCTACGGCCGCAACCACCCGTTCGCCGGCGAGATCCGCACCGGCCACGTTTCGGTGGAGATCGTGCCTGAAGAGCTCGGTTTCGCCATCGATATCGGCGAAATCCTGCTGACCGAGTGCGAAATGGTCAACGGCTTCGTCGATCCCAAAGACCACCCGCCGCACTTCACCCGCGGTTACGGGTTGGTGTTCGGCCGCGCCGAACGCAAGGCGATGGCGATGGCGTTGGTGGATCGCGCATTGCAAAGCCCGGACTACGGCGAAGGCGTCGCCGGCCCGGCGCAGGACGAAGAGTTCGTGCTGGCCCACGCCGACAACGTCGAGGCCGCCGGCTTCGTCTCCCATCTCAAGCTGCCGCACTACGTCGACTTCCAGGCCGAACTGGAGCTGCTCAAGCGGCTGCGACAGGAATACAGCGAGCGCCAGGAGGCCCGCGATGAGTGAAGTATTGACCGGCTATAACCTCGGTTATCTGGACGAACAGACCAAGCGCATGATCCGCCGCGCCATCCTGAAGGCAGTGGCGATCCCCGGCTACCAGGTACCGTTCGGCGGCCGCGAGATGCCGATGCCCTACGGCTGGGGCACCGGCGGCATTCAGCTCACCGCCAGCGTCATCGGCCGCGCCGACGTGCTGAAGGTGATAGACCAGGGAGCCGACGACACCACCAACGCGGTGTCGATCCGCCGCTTCTTCCAGCGCGTCGCCGGGGTGGCCACCACCGAACGCACGCCGGAGGCCACGCTGATCCAGACCCGTCACCGCATTCCGGAAACCGCGCTGCGCGAAGACCAGATCCTGATCTATCAGGTGCCGATCCCGGAGCCGCTGCGCTTTATCGAACCGCGCGAAACCGAGACCCGCAAGATGCACGCGCTGGAGGAGTACGGCGTGATGCAGGTGAAGCTGTATGAAGACATCGCGCGCTACGGCCATATCGCCACCACCTACGCCTATCCGGTGAAGGTCAACGATCGCTACGTGATGGATCCGTCGCCGATCCCGAAATTCGACAACCCGAAAATGCACATGATGCCAGCGCTGCAGCTGTTCGGCGCCGGGCGCGAGAAACGCATCTACGCCCTGCCGCCGTTCACCAAGGTGGAGAGCCTGGACTTCGACGACCACCCGTTCAGCGTGCAGCAGTGGGACGAACCCTGCGCGCTGTGCGGTTCGCGCCACAGCTATCTCGACGAGGTGGTGCTCGACGATCAAGGCAACCGCATGTTCGTCTGTTCGGACACCGACTACTGCCGGCAGCAGCTGGCGCAATCTTCGCAAGAGGCGCAGCACTGATGACTTCCACCCCTTTGAGCACCACCCCGCTGCTGTCGGTGAACCGGCTCACCCACCTGTACGCCCCCGGCAAGGGCTTCAGCGACGTGTCGTTCGATATCTACCCCGGTGAAGTGCTGGGCATCGTCGGCGAATCCGGCTCCGGCAAAACCACGCTGCTGAAGTCGATCTCGGCGCGGCTGGCGCCGCAGCGCGGGCAGATCCTTTACCGCCCGCAGGCGGGCCAGGAACACGATCTGTACGCCATGGCGGAGAGCGATCGCCGCCGCCTGCTGCGCACCGACTGGGGCGTGGTGCACCAGCACCCGCTCGACGGGCTGCGGCCGCAGGTCTCCGCCGGCGGCAACATCGGCGAGCGGCTGATGGCCATCGGCCAGCGCCACTATGGCGACATTCGCCGCCAGGCCGGCCAGTGGCTGGAAGACGTCGAAATCCCGCTGTCGCGCCTCGACGATCTGCCGACCACCTTCTCCGGCGGCATGCAGCAGCGGCTGCAGATCGCCCGCAATCTGGTCACCCACCCCAAACTGGTGTTTATGGACGAGCCGACCGGCGGGCTGGACGTGTCGGTGCAGGCGCGCCTGCTCGATCTGCTGCGCAATCTGGTGGTGGAAATGCAGCTGGCGGCGGTGATCGTCACCCACGATCTCGGCGTGGCGCGGCTGCTGGCCCACCGCCTGCTGGTGATGAAACAGGGCGAAGTGGTGGAGAGCGGCCTGACCGATCGGGTGCTCGACGATCCGCACCATCCTTATACCCAGCTGCTGGTTTCTTCGGTGCTGTCGTAACCCAAGGCGATAACAGATGACTATGCAAATCCGAGTTGAACATCTCAGTAAAACCTTTGTGCTGCATCAGCAGTACGGCACCCGCCTGCCGGTGCTGCACGACGCCAACCTGACGGTCCACGGCGGCGAATGCGTGGTGCTGCACGGCCACTCCGGCAGCGGCAAATCCACCCTGCTGCGTTCGCTGTACGCCAACTACCTGCCGGACAGCGGCCATATCTGGATCAACCACCAGGGCGACTGGCTGGACATGGTCAGCGCCGACGCGCGCCAGATTCTGGCGGTGCGCCGCCATACGCTGGGCTGGGTCAGCCAGTTCCTGCGGGTGATCCCGCGCATCAGCGCGCTGGAGGTGGTGATGCAGCCGCTGCTGGAACAGGGCGTCGAGCGCGCCGAGTGCCGAGAACGCGCCGAAGCGCTGCTCGCCGCGCTCAACGTGCCGCAGCGCCTGTGGCCGCTGGCGCCGTCCACCTTCTCCGGCGGCGAACAGCAGCGGGTAAACATCGCGCGCGGCTTTATCGTCGATTACCCCATTCTGTTGCTGGACGAACCGACCGCCTCGCTCGACAGCCGCAACAGCGCGGCGGTGGTGCAGCTTATCGAAAGCGCCAAGGCGCGCGGCGCGGCGATCGTCGGCATTTTTCACGATGAAGGCGTCCGCCAACAGGTCGCTGACCGGCTTTATGACATGCAGGCGCCACAGGCGCTGGAGGCCCTCTGATGATCGTCAATAACGTTAAGCTGGTGCTGGATGACCAGGTGGTGCAAGGCTCGCTGGAGATGCAGGACGGCGTGATCCGCAGCTTCGCCGACGGCCCGAGCCGGCTGCCGCAGGCGCTGGACGGCGACGGCGGCTGGCTGCTGCCGGGGCTGATCGAGCTGCACACCGACAACCTGGACAAGTTCTTTACCCCGCGCCCGAACGTCGACTGGCCGGCCCATTCGGCGATGAGCAGCCACGACGCGCTGATGGTGGCCAACGGCATCACCACGGTGCTGGACGCGGTGGCGATCGGCGACGTGCGCGACGGCGGCCACCGGCTGGAAAACCTGCAGAAGATGATCGACGCGGTGATCCACAGCCAGCGCGCCGGGGTGAACCGCGCCGAGCACCGGCTGCACCTGCGCTGCGAGCTGCCGCACGAGAGCACGCTGCCGCTGTTCGAACAGCTGATGGACAAGCCGGGCGTGTCGCTGGTGTCGCTGATGGACCATTCGCCGGGCCAGCGCCAGTTCGCCTCGCGCGAAAAGTACCGCGAATATTATCAGGGCAAATACCACCTCAACGATCAGCAGATGAGCGAGTACGAGGCGCAGCAGGTCGCCCTGTCCGCCCGCTGGGCCGCGCCGAACCGCGAGGCGATCGCCGCCCACTGCCGCGCGCGCCGCATCTCGCTGGCCAGCCATGACGATGCCACCGCCGCGCACGTGGCCGAGTCCTGCGCGCTGGGCAGCGCCATCGCCGAGTTCCCCACCACCGAGGCGGCCGCCCGCGCTTCGCACCAGCAGGGCCTGCAGGTGCTGATGGGCGCGCCGAACATCGTGCGCGGCGGTTCCCACTCCGGCAACGTGGCGGCGCACCACCTGGCGGCGCTGGGGGTGCTGGATATTCTCTCTTCCGATTATTACCCGGCCAGCCTGCTGGACGCGGCGTTTCGCCTCGCGGCGGACGAGCGCAACGCCTACGATCTGCCCCAGGCGGTGCGTATGATCACCCGCAACCCGGCGCGGGCGCTGGATCTGCAGGATCGCGGCGCCATCGCCGAAGGGCTGCGGGCAGATCTGGTGCTGGCGCGGCCGCACGGCGAGCACGTTTACGTGCAGAACGTGTGGCGCCAGGGCAGGCAGGTGTTCTGATGGCGCGGCTCATCTATCTGATGGGGCCTTCCGGCGCAGGCAAGGACAGCCTGCTGGCCGCGCTGCGGGCCGACGCCGACCGCGCGCCGCTGGTGGCGCACCGCTACATCACCCGGCCGGCAGACGCCGGCTGCGAGAATCACATCGCGCTGAGCGAACCCGAATTTCTGCGCCGCCGCGCCAAGGGGCTATTCGCGCTCGACTGGCAGGCGCACCAGCAGCGCTACGCGTTCGGGATCGAAGTGGATCTTTGGCTGCTGCAGGGGATCGACGTGGCGGTCAACGGTTCGCGCGCCCACCTGCCGCAGGCGCAGCAGCGCTATGGTGCGCAGCTGCTGCCGGTATGCCTGCAGGTCAACGCCGCGATCCTGCGCCGGCGCCTGCAGGATCGCGGACGGGAAAGCGCTGAACAGATCGAGCAGCGGCTGGCGCGGGCGGCGGAATATCAGCAGAGTCTGCCCGCCGGCTGCCGGGTGCTGCACAACGACGGCCCACTCGACGATACCCTGGCGGCGCTGCTGGCGCTGCTGCCTACCGCCACCCGACAAGCTCAGGATGCGACGCCATGAACGACTTTTCCCAGCCGAAAATCGGCGACAACGTGACCCTTAACCGCACCCGGCTCGGCCAGTATGTGCACCTGGCCGACGATGCGATCCTGGAAGAGGTGGAGATGGGGGACTACTCCTACACCGCCGGGCACAACCAGATCTTTTACGCCACTATCGGCAAGTTCGTCTCCATCGCCTCCTATGCGCGCATCAATCCCGGCAACCACCCGACCTACCAGCGCATCGCGCAGCACCACTTCACCTATCGCGCTTCCGAATACGGGCTGGGGGAAGACGACGCGACGTTCTTCGACTGGCGGCGCGAGCACCACGTCACCGTCGGCCACGACGTGTGGATCGGCCATAACGCCATCCTGATGCCGGGCGTCAGCGTCGGCAACGGCGCGGTGATCGGCAGCGCGGCGGTGGTCACCAAGGACGTGGAGCCTTACAGCATCGTCGCCGGCGTGGCGGCCAAAAAGATCGGCATGCGCTTTGACGACGCGCTGATAGAGCGTATCGAACGCAGCCAGTGGTGGCACTGGGATCACGCCACGCTGCAGGCGCGGCTGGCGGATTTTCGCGACATCAACCGCTTTGCGCAGAAGTACCTTTAACGGAGGGGGAGCGATGCAACTGACCTTTCTCGGCACCGGCGGCGCGCAGCAGGTGCCGGTGTTCGGCTGCGACTGCCTGATCTGCCAACGGGCGCGGCGCGAGCCGGCATTTCGGCGGCGCGCGTGCAGCGCCATGCTTAACTATCAGGGGGAAACGACCTTATTGGATGCGGGATTGCCGGCTTTGGAGCGGCGATTTTCGGCGGGGCAAATTCAACGTTTTTTACTGACACATTACCACATGGATCACGTTCAGGGGTTATTTCCTTTGCGTTGGGGGTGCGGAAATTCCATTCCGGTGTATGGCCCGCCGGATGAACAGGGCTGCGACGATCTGTTCAAACACCCCGGCATTCTGGCGTTTCAGCCGCCGTTAGCGCCCTTCGCCACCGTCGAGCTGGGCGGCATGCGCATCACCCCGCTGCCGCTGCAACACTCCAAACTGACCCACGGCTATCTGATCCAGGCGGCGGGCGCTGCGCTGGCCTACCTGACCGACACCGTCGGCCTGCCGCCGGCCACCGCCGACTATTTGCAGAACGTGGCGCTGGATCTGCTGGTGCTCGACTGCAGCCTGCCGCCTCAGCCGCAGGCGCCGCGCAACCACAACGACCTGACCCGCGCGCAGGAGACGCAGCGGTTGCTGCAGCCCAAGCGCACGCTGCTGACGCACATCAGCCATCATCTCGATCTGTGGCTGCTGGACAACGAACTGCCCGCCGGGCTGGAGCTGGCGTTCGACCACCTCAGCGTCAGCCTCGGTAGCAGTGCAGCCGATCCGACTCCAGCACCCTGACCCCTTCGCCCGGCGTGAACGCCTGCTGCAGCAGCGTCTGCGCCACGTCTTTGGCGGCGACGGCGCGCCATTTGCCGGGCAGCAGCCTGAACAGCGGCAGCGTGAGGCGCTCCATCAGGCGCGGCGCAGGGCGATCCCCCACCAGCATGGAGGGCCGCACCAGCGTCAGGCGCGGCCAGTGCTGTTCGCGCAGCGCCTGCTCCATCTCGCCTTTGGTGCGGTTATACAGGAAGGTGGAATCCGCGTTGGCGCCCAACGCACTCACCACCAGACAGTGCTGCGCCCCCAACCGGCGGCCGGTCAGCGCACTCTCCACCACCAGTTGGTAATCGACGTAGCGGAAGGCATCGGCGCTGCCCGCCGCCTGGCGGGTGGTGCCCAGGCAGCAGAACACCAGATCGACCGGCTGCTGCAGGCCGCTCAGCAGCTCGAACAGCGCATCGCCGACCGGGTTGGTCAGCTTGCCGTGCGGCGGCAGCGGCGTGCGCGTCGGCGCCACGATGGCCGTTACCTGCGGATCGCTTTGCAACAGCTGCAACAACTCGCGCCCCACCAGCCCGGTTGCGCCGACTAACAGTGCTCGCGCCATGCAATCTCCCGTTGTAATCAATACGTCGACTTAAAGTATAGACCGCGCCCAATGCAGCTTCTTGCCGAAGCCGAGGGTGTTGTCGGTCATCTTCACCTCGTGCAGATCCAGCCGCCAAACCGAGGCCTTCATCGCCCTGGCGATCGGGAAGCGCTTGCAGTAACGCGCGCGCGCCGCCTCGGCTTCTTCGCCGCTCAGCAGCACCGCCTCGGCGCGGTACTGCACGCCGCGGATCAGCGCGATGCTTTTCGGTTTCGGCGCGATAGTGCCGACCACCCGGCCGCTGTTCAGCATCAGCCCGCCGTGGCGGGTGTGCGGTTCGGTCATCAGCCACAGCGCCATCGTCACGGCGTCGAACACGTAAAAACAGTTGGCGCACCACATGTCGAGGCCGTCGCCGGCGCACAGCGTCAAGACGTGTTGTTTACCGATAAAATCCGCAATCTGCTGCCGTTGTTCTGGGGTATTCAAGGTTACTCGCCTCCCGGTTCACTCACTTCATCTTACCCTGCGTTGTTGAAGCGAGTCACAAATAACGATAATCACCAAAAATCCCATGCGAATATAAAATCACAATATCTGTATTTTTACTCACTTCAACATCGGGCGGGTTTATAACATAAAAAAAACAAACCGGATTTATTTGATCGTTAGGCAACCGATTAATTGCGCCATTCTTTTATTCCCATCCTGACGGCACGCAAATTTAGCGCGTCTGCCCGGCGCCGATTAGCAATTTATTTACATGCTCATTTGTCTGCCTGGCCGCATTTTATGCAACTCACTGCATAATCAATGAATAGTTATTTATAAACACCGGCATTTATGTGATGGGAATCACGATTTTCTGCCCATCTTGCGTTAAAATAGTGCCATCTTTTCACTCAGCAAGGTGGATTAGAAAATGGAAAACAATAACCGAAAAATGGCGCACATCAGGCGCACAACCCATATTATGATGATGGCTCATCGCAGCTGCTTTAGTTTCGCATTCTTCAACTACAGATAACCCTCACCCCCTCGCTCTTACGCCGTTGTTAAGAGTGTCTTTGCGTTTCACTTTATTCTCCGCACTCCGGTGATAATGTCTTTCCCCCGCAAACCGGGAAGGGCGCGCAATACATTTTTAATACCGTAAAAGAGCCTCCAAGAAAAATAAAACAAAGAACACAGTTAATGTCTTAGGGCATCACTGGGTTCTCGTACACCTTTATTTTCGTGAAGGCGTTAGCGGCAAATGGAATTATTTGCCGACGGCGCGCCTTTGCCTGAAGAATGAGAAAAATGAAAAAATTAAAAATTGCCGCCAACACCCAAACCCTCGGCTGCTTTGAAACTGAACGCGACATCGTCGATGTGCATCACAGCGATTTTAATGACGTCGCCGCCATCGTGCTGTCGGTAGACGACGTCACGCAAGGCATGGTGGCGCGCATCGAAGAGCACGGCCTGAACATTCCGCTGTTCGTCGCCGTCTGCTGCGAAGAAGAGCTGGATAACGCCGTATTGCCGGCGCTGCACGGCGTGTTTGAGCTGTGCGGCAAGAATACCCAGTTCTACGGCAAACAGCTGGAGGCCGCCGCCGCCAAATATGAGAGCGAGCTGCTGCCACCGTTCTTCAACACGCTGACGCAATACGTAGAAATGGGCAACGCCACCTTTGCCTGCCCCGGCCACCAGGGCGGCGAGTTCTTCCGCAAACACCCGGCGGGCCGCCAGTTCTTCGACTTCTACGGCGAAACGCTTTTTCGCTCCGACATGTGCAACGCCGACGTCAAACTGGGCGATCTGTTGATCCACGAAGGCGCGCCTTGCGCGGCGCAGCAGCACGCCGCCAAGGTGTTCAACGCCGACAAGACCTACTTCGTGCTCAACGGCACCTCGGCCTCGAACAAGGTGGCGACCAACGCCCTGCTGACGCGCGGCGATCTGGTGCTGTTCGACCGCAACAACCATAAATCCAACCACCACGGCGCGTTGATCCAGGCCGGTGCCACGCCGGTGTATCTGGAAACCGCCCGCAACCCGTTCGGCTTTATCGGCGGCATCGACGCGCACTGCTTCGACGAACGCTACCTGCGCCAACAGATCCGCGAAGTGGCGCCGGAACGCGCCAACGAAGCCCGCCCGTTCCGCCTGGCAATCATCCAGCTCGGCACCTACGACGGCACCATCTACAACGCCCGCCAGGTGGTCGACAAGATTGGCCACCTGTGCGATTACATCCTGTTCGACTCCGCCTGGGTGGGCTATGAGCAGTTCATTCCGATGATGAAAGACTGCTCGCCGCTGCTGCTGGAGCTGAACGAAAACGATCCCGGCATCATCGTCACCCAGTCGGTGCACAAACAGCAGGCCGGTTTCTCGCAGACCTCGCAGATCCACAAAAAAGATAAGCACATCAAGGGCCAGAGCCGCTACTGCAACCACAAGCGCTTCAACAACGCCTTTATGCTGCACGCCTCCACCAGCCCGTTCTATCCGCTGTTCGCCGCGCTGGACGTCAATGCCAAGATGCACGAGGGCAAAAGCGGCCAGCGCCTGTGGCAGGAGTGCGTGCGCGTGGGGATCGAAGCGCGCAAAATGCTGCTGGACACCTGCACGATGATCAAACCGTTCGTACCGGATCAGATCGACGGCAAACCGTGGCAGGCCTATGACACCGCGGCGATGGCCAACGATCTGCGCTTCTTCAACTTCGTGCCCGGCGAAAAATGGCACGCCTTTGAGGGCTATGCCGAATCGCAGTACTTCGTCGATCCGTGCAAACTGCTGCTCACCACGCCGGGCATCGATACCGCCACCGGCAGCTACAGCGAATTCGGCATCCCGGCGACCATTCTGGCCAACTACCTGCGCGAAAACGGCATCGTGCCGGAAAAATGCGATCTCAACTCGATCCTGTTCCTGCTGACGCCGGCGGAAGACATCGCCAAGATGCAGCATCTGGTGGCCCTGATCGCCCGCTTCGAGAAGCACATCGAGCAGAACTCCCTGCTCAGCGAGGTGCTGCCTGCGGTCTATAAAAACCACCAGCAGCGCTACAAAAACTACACCATCCGCCAGCTGTGCCAGGAAATGCACGACCTTTACGTCAGCTACGACGTTAAAGAGCTGCAAAAAGAGATGTTCCGCAAAAGTTATTTCCCGCGCGTGGTGATGAATCCGCAGGACGCCAATACCGAGTTCGTACGCGGCAATGTGGAATTGGTCTCGCTGGCTAAAGCCGAGGGCCGCATCGCTGCCGAAGGCGCCCTGCCTTATCCGCCGGGCGTGCTGTGCGTCGTGCCCGGTGAAATTTGGGGCGGCGCCGCGCAGCGTTATTTCCTGGCATTGGAAGAAGGCATCAACTTATTGCCGGGATTCGCGCCGGAATTGCAGGGCGTTTATATCCAACAGGATGAGGACGGCTGGAACCGCGCTTACGGCTACGTCATGAAAAATTAATCACCTTACGGGGCGGCGATTATTCTCGCCGCCCGGATCGCATCCTAAAAGAGAAAATGATCATGAGTAAGTCCAACAATAAAATGGGGGTCGTGCAATTAACGATCCTGACCGCCGTGAATATGATGGGTTCCGGCATAATTATGCTGCCGACCAAGCTGGCCGAAGTGGGCACGATTTCGATCGTTTCCTGGCTGGTGACCGCCGTCGGCTCGATGGCGCTGGCCTACGCGTTCGCCAAATGCGGCATGTTCAGCCGTAAATCCGGCGGCATGGGCGGCTACGCCGAATACGCCTTCGGTAAATCAGGCAACTTCATGGCGAACTACACCTACGGCGTTTCGCTGCTGATCGCCAATATCGCCATCGCCATTTCCGCCGTCGGCTACGGCACCGAGCTGTTCGACACCACGCTCAGCCCGCTCGGGATCTGTATCGCCACCATCGGCGTGCTGTGGCTGGCGACCGTCGCTAACTTCGGCGGCGCGCGCATCACCGGCAAAATAAGCGGCATCACCGTCTGGGGCGTGATCATTCCGGTGGTGGGCATCTCGGTCATCGGCTGGTACTGGTTCAGCGGCAGCGCCTACGTCGCCGCCTGGAACCCGCATCAGGTGCCGACCTTCGAAGCCATTGGCGCCTCGATCTCAATGACCCTGTGGGCGTTCCTGGGGCTGGAATCCGCTTGCGCCAACACCGACGTGGTGGAAAATCCGGAGCGCAACGTGCCGATCGCCGTACTGGGCGGCACACTCAGCGCGGCGGTGATCTATATCGTTTCGACCAACGTGATCGCCGGCATCGTGCCAAACATGGATCTGGCCAACTCCACCGCCCCGTTCGGGCTGGCGTTCTCCCACATGTTCAATCCGACGGTCGGCAAGATCATCATGGCGTTGATGGTGATGTCCTGCGTCGGCTCGCTGCTCGGTTGGCAGTTCACCATCGCCCAGGTGTTCAAATCCTCCGCCGACAGCGGCTTCTTCCCGAAAATCTTCTCCAAGCTGAGCAAGGCCGACGCGCCGGTCAAAGGCATGCTGACCATCGTCGTCATCCAGAGCGGTTTGTCTCTGATGACCATCAGCCCGTCGCTGAACAAGCAGTTCAACGTGCTGGTGAACCTGGCGGTGGTGACCAACATCATCCCGTACATCCTGTCGATGGCGGCGCTGGTCATTATTCAGAAAGTGGCGAAGGTGCCGGACAACAAGGCGCGCATCGCCAATATCATCGCCAGCATCGGCGCGCTGTACAGCTTCTATGCGCTTTACAGCTCCGGTGAGGAAGCGATGATGTGGGGCGCCATCGCCACCTTCCTCGGCTGGACGCTGTACGGCATCGTCTCGCCGCGCTTCGAGCTGGCGGGAAAAAAGGGGTAAAGCGGTAAGGCTCCGGCGGCCGGGGATGGGATTGTGACGGCGAACATGCCATCATACGCCGACCCTGGCCACCGAAACGGCGTACGATGACCGACACTACCCCCACTCCCTGGCACCTCTACATGCTGCGTTTACCGAGCGGCATGCTGTATACCGGCATCACCACCGACGTGGCGCGCCGCCTGGCGCAACATCAAGCCGGCAAAGGCGCCAAGGCGCTGCGCGGCAAAGGGAAATTAACGCTGGCGTTTCACTGCCAGGTGGGGGATCGCTCAACGGCGCTGAAGCTCGAATACCGCGTCAAACAGCTGAGCAAAATACAAAAAGAGCGGCTGGTGAGTCACCCGCCGCTGTCGTTGGAGTATTTGCTTCCCGGTTAATACGTGTCGGTAAATTTTTATCCCTTCTATTCGAACTGCCTGGACGGCAGTGAACTCCTTTTCCACGCTGACGCCCTGAGCGATCCATTTCTAAGCTGCCTATACGGCAGTGCACAATCAGTTATTTCCAGGATGCTCTATCCTGCTTTTCTAAGCTGCCTGTACGGCAGTGCACAATATGTGGTTCTTGATGGCTGCAGCGCTGTGTTTCTAAGCTGCCTGTACGGCAGTGCACCGTTGAATCTTAGCGCTAATCAGCTGATTGTTGGAAGAAAAGCGGCATATCTTTTAAAAAAGCCTTTTTTAAAATGCCTATGAATATTATTTATAATCAATGAATTATGGAAAGCATTCAAAAAAGGGTTCAGCAACCAAGAATGGAGTAAGGTGACATTTCTACATTTTAGGGGGGAATTATAGGCTCCTGTTTGGTATCACCATCCGTCTCACTGCGACGCATAGACACGACAGATGAACTGAATTGTTCACTCAAACAGCTGAGCAAAATACAAAAAGAGCGGCTGGTGAATCACCCGCCGCTGTCGTTGGCGTATCTATTGCCGGTCGTTAAAAGCGATTAAACGGCGCAGAGAAAGCCACTTCGCCGCTGACGCCATTCAGAGCGTCTTGCGCCAGCGGATACACCTGGAATGCGCTTTCCGTGTCCGGCCAGCGACAATTCAGGCCATAGGCGGCGGCCGGTTTGAAACCGAAGCGGCCGTAATAGGTCGGATCGCCCAGCACCACCACCGCGGCGTAGCTGAATTCGTTCAGCGAATCCAACCCCTCGTACACCAGCTTTTCAGCCAGCCCCTGACGGCGCAGGCTTTCATCTACCGCCAGCGGCGCCAGCGCCACCCATTGGCGATCTTCGCCGGCCACATCCACCGGGCTGAACGCGGCGTAACCCACTACGCCGCCTTCGTCGTCAGTGGCGACCACGCCCAGCGTCAGCAGGCCGTCTTCGCGCAGCTGCTGCACCAGGTCGGCTTCATCGTCGCGGCCAAAGGCGCGGCGCAGCAAGGCATCGATACCCGCCGCGTCTACCGGTATCTCTACGCGGATCAGCATGATGCCGCCACACGGGAAGCCGACGCCGTGCCCTCCTGCAGCCCTGCTTCGACAAAATCAGCCAACTGCAACAGCCCCATGCGCAGCGGCGCAGGCATGCTTTCCAGCTCAATGGCGTCCATCAAATTTTTCACATACAGGCCCAATTCGGTATCCCCTTCAATCTGCAGCCGACGCTGAAAGAACAGCGTATCCGGATCTTGCTTACGCGCCGCGATCAGGATCAGATCGTTGGCGTCGCCGCTGAAGCTGACGTCCGCTTCGGCGTGCTGGCTGACCACCAGTTTGTCGTTTTCTACCGTCATAAACCATTGTAGCGCCAGATCGCGAACTTCGATCTTTAACCAGCGCGATTCGAGAAATTCCAGATCGCCATCCGCCAACGCCTGGCGGAACTGCCAGCTCAGCACCTGTTGCAGCAGTTGGCGCTGCAGAGCGAACGGCGTGAATTTCAGCGGGATGCGCAGCAGCGACGGCCCCTGGCGCACAAGGCGTGCTCGTAGTTGTTCCAACACGGTCATCCACTCCTTTCAATTCGGACTACCGCTATTTTGCCACACTGACGCGCGGCTTCAGCGGTCTATATCAACAAATAGTGCATTTCACCGCCATGTTTATCAATACGCCATAAGCTGCCTCAAATCAAAACCCGTGCGCGCCCCTTTGCCTAAAATGGCCTCCCCGATTCGCGTTTGCCGGCGGAACACCGTCGTCGGCAACCTTTAAAGACAGCGTGCGCCCGGCCGGGCGTACGGCTAAGCCAGGATAAATCTATGGAGCTGCTTTGTCCCGCCGGCAACCTGCCGGCCCTGAAGGCCGCGGTGGATAACGGCGCCGATGCCGTTTACATCGGGCTGAAAGACGATACCAACGCGCGCCACTTCGCCGGCCTCAACTTCACCGAGAAAAAGCTGCAGGAAGCGGTCGATTACGTGCATCGCCACGGCCGCAAACTGCATATCGCCATCAACACCTTCGCCCATCCCGACGGCTACGCCCGCTGGCAGCGCGCGGTGGATATGGCCGCCCAACTGGGCGCCGACGCGTTGATTCTGGCGGATCTGGCGATGGTGGAATACGCCGCCCAGCGCTACCCGCAGCTGGAACGCCACGTTTCGGTGCAGGCTTCCGCCACCAATGAGGAGGCGATCCGTTTCTACCATCGCAACTTCGAGGTCGGCCGGGTGGTGCTGCCGCGGGTGCTGTCGATGCACCAGGTGAAACAGCTGGCGCGCACCAGCCCGGTGCCGCTGGAAGTGTTCGCTTTCGGCAGCCTGTGCATCATGGCCGAGGGGCGCTGCTACCTCTCCTCCTACCTGACCGGCGAGTCGCCGAACACCGTCGGCGCCTGTTCGCCGGCGCGTTTCGTGCGCTGGCAGCAAACCGCACAGGGCATGGAGTCGCGCCTGAACGACGTGCTGATCGACCGCTATCAGGACCACGAAAACGCCGGTTACCCGACGCTTTGCAAGGGCCGCTATCTGGTGGACGACGTGCGCTACCACGCGCTGGAAGAGCCCACCAGCCTCAATACCCTGGAGCTGCTGCCGGAGCTGCTGGCCGCCAACATCGCTTCGGTGAAGATCGAAGGCCGCCAGCGCAGCCCGGCTTACGTCAGCCAGGTGGCGCGCGTCTGGCGCCAGGCGATCGACCGTTGCCAGGCCGATCCGGCCGCCTACCGCGCCGACGCCGCCTGGATGGAGACGCTGGGCGCGATGTCCGAAGGCACCCAAACCACGCTGGGCGCCTATCACCGCAAATGGCAGTAGCCGGAGGAAACATGAAATACGCACTCGGGCCGGTACTCTACTACTGGCCGAAAAACGACATCGCAACGTTCTATCAACAGGCGGCGGACAGCAGCGCCGACATCATTTATCTCGGCGAGAGCGTCTGCGCCAAGCGCCGCGAGATGAAGGTCGGCGACTGGCTGGCGCTGGCGCGCGAAATCGCCCGCAGCGGTAAACAGGTGGTGATCTCCACGCTGGCGCTGCTGCAGGCGCCGTCCGAACTGAATGAGCTGAAACGCTATGTGGAAAACGGCGAGTTCCTGTTTGAAGCCAACGATCTGGGCGCGGTGAACATGGCGGCGGAGCGCGGCCTGCCGTTCGTCGCCGGCCATGCGCTGAACTGCTACAACGCCTATACCCTGCGCCTGCTGCGCCGCCAGGGCATGATCCGCTGGTGCATGCCGGTCGAGCTGTCGCGCGACTGGCTGGCCAATCTGCTGACGCAGTGCGATGAGCTGGGCTTCCGCCACGACTTCGAGGTGGAGGTGCTGAGCTACGGCCATCTGCCGCTGGCCTATTCCGCGCGCTGCTTCACCGCCCGCTCGGAGAACCGCGGCAAGGACGAGTGCGAAACCTGCTGCATCAAGTACCCGCAGGGCCGCATGATGCGTTCGCAGGAACAACAGCAGGTGTTCGTACTCAACGGCATCCAGACGATGAGCGGTTACTGCTATAACCTCGGCAACGAGCTGCCGAACATGCAGGGGCTGGTGGACATCGTGCGGCTGTCGCCGCAGGGCACCGAGACGCTGGCGCAGATCGATGCCTTCCGCGCCAACGAGCGCGGCGAGCAGCCGCTGACCTTGACCGACCACGCCGACTGCAACGGCTACTGGCGCCGCGTGGCCGGGTTGGCGTTGGTGGGGTGATGGAGGCCGGCGCCGGGCTTTCCCTCGCCTGAGGGGCCTTTCAACGCCATTATTCGGCTGGCCGCCCGCGAGGAGAATGCGCCCGAAACCACACATCGGGCGCATTCAGCCAGAACAACGGCAGGCGATTACCTTTTCAACGCAATTCGCTTTAATGACTGCCACAGGCGTTCTTTATCGCCAACTTTCAGGTGGGTTTGTTCCAGGGATTTCATAAAAACAAACCTGTCATTAAAGCGCTCGCCTTTCTTCAATTTATTGCTGACGCTGGTCAAAATCTGGGTATTCAGCCGGCTGATTTTCGCTCTCACACTGTCCAGCGATTCAGGCTGCCAGCCGTTTTCCGGCGCCGACAGCCAGTCTGCCCGGTAGCGATACTGAATCGCTTTGGCCGCATCCATTTGCGCCTGTATAAAAGGAGCCACCGACTTGCCATCCAATCCCAATGCTTCCGCCTCGCGGACTGAGTTGGCCAATACGTTGGCTTCCTGAGGCAAATCCTCAATGGCCAGATGGTTGTTTGCCTTATACCCGGCAACGTCTTTCATGTAAGACAATCGCTGGTTAATCAATGAGGCGGTCTCGTCGGTTTGAATAGGTTTTGCCACCGCCGTGATAGAGAAAAATAATCCAGCCAAAAGCAGCAACCCTCTCGTCACTTTAAAATCCATTTAACCTCTCCTGTCACAGCCCTGTTGGCAGTGGTTTTTGGCTCGCAACGAAATTCGCTATGCGTGCATAATCTTTTGCCACCGCCGGATGTTTGCGCCCGGGAAGAAACTCGAAGCTGCAGCGCTCGCCGTCTTTCACTAACTGCGACGCCAGATTCCTGACATTCAACCTTGGGTTATCCCCTATGCGCTGGAAGATCTCTTTCTCAAGATCGGTACTGTCCGGCTCCGCCCGCTCCTCGCGGCTGCCTAATAGCAGCGATAACCAATCAATGCTTGCGGCAAGCTTAACGTCGCCTTCGGGCAGCACCGCGCCATTCGCCCACCAGAGCGCGGGACTGGCGGCAACATAGCGCTGAAAAGCCGTTTGATGATGAAACGCCACGTATAAGGTGAAATGCCCGCCAAACGAATGCCCCGCCAGCGTTTGCATTTGCTTATTGACCTTAAAACGACATTCGACCCACGGTTTGACGACATCCTGAATAAATCGATAAAATTGCTCCGCTCCGCCCCCGTCTTTAAAGCGCTCGCTGCCATCGCTCACCGTATAGTCGAATGTGCGAGCCGCCTTAATATCGCCCCCCTCCTGATAACCGATTCCAATATAAAGCACAGGGGATACATCATCACCGTGATAACCCGCCTTAATTAGGGTCTCAAAGTGTCTGTTGGCATCTAAAAAATACAACGGATTTAATTCGTTGCACCCAACATGCCGTTTATCGCATGCCAGGAAGACCTTATATTTTTGTCCATGATATTCAAACAGAACCGTTTGAACGCTTAACTTACCCGTCATACATCATGCTCCTTCATATTTATTACATAACGGCACCTATCTGAAACATCCCGTTTACAGACCAATCTCATGACTATGAGCGAGAAATCCATTTAATTATCCTACAATTAATGATTTCCGCACGCTAAGATCGTAAATCCCGAGGAGTTCATCACACACATCAACAATTAAGAAAAATTAATCATTTTGGGCGAAATAGAAATATAACAATTAAAATTGGATAAGCAATGTTCTATCCCGGCAAATATCACTTTTGGCTAAATAGTCGAATGGTTATTTTTTAGGGATGATAAGTTTGAAAGAATTAGGAATAGCCTTATCAAAAAGAGAACATAACACTGCAACACAAACAGGCGTGATTGAAGGTGTGCGTGATTGTCGGCGGGCTAGACCGAATTTCAAGAAGGGGTTGCTGCGTGCCGCTAGCGAGTAAAGTTTATGCGCGGCCGAAACCCGATTGCCGGGTTGTGGTCGCTTTGCTTTATCCCCGCCGGCCGCGGGGATAAAGCAATAACCCATTGTATTAATTATCTTTTGACGTCACCGGGAAAGGCATCAATGCCTCCCCCTTACGCCCGCCGCTTCCTGAACATCCCGCGCAGCGCCACGCTGTTGCGCAAGAAGCCGACGCCGAAGCCCAGCAGGGTGTAGACCACGCCGAGCACCAGCATCATCATCACGTCGCCCCACACTTCGTTCAGCGACAGCCCCATCTGGTTGACGCCGGCGATCGCCTTGGTGCCCCAGGTGGAGGGAATGCTGTACGAGATGGCGCGCACCCAGGCCGGCATCGACTGCAGCGGCCAGATGGTGCCGGACAGGTAGAAGATCGGCGTGGTGATGAACGCCAGCGTTAGGTAGATCATTTCGACGCTGCGCAGGCACTCGGTCACCAGCTTGCCTAGCCCTAACACCGCCAGCAGGAACGGGAAAGTCAGCAACAGCAGTTCGGCGATGTTCGCCGTCTGCCGATAGCCCAATACCCACGGCCACAGCACGAACAGCACGATCGACAGGAACAGCCAGATCGGCAGCAGCGCCGTCAGCCCACCGAGGTGCGCCGCCAGCGGCGCCTTGCCGCCGGGCATGCTCTTCATGGCGATGTTGACGCGGATACAGGCGATCAGCAGCGAGTGCTGCAACAACATCACCAGCAGGCCCGGGAAGATGATCGCCGCGAAGCTGATGCCGGGGTTAAACACATCCAGCGTTTGCCCCAGTATCGGCGTCAGCAGTATCTGCGCCTGCCGTTCGCTGAAGCCGCTGCGCAGCAGCAGGCCGTTGTTGTACTCCGTCAGCAGCTGCTGGTAGGCCGCCACCACGTCCTGTTGGATCTGGCCGTTGGCCAGGCGGTTGGTGGCGTCGCCGTACACCGGCACCACGATGTTCTGCCCGCTGAGGATCTTCTTCTCCAGATCCACCGGCATGATGATCACCGCAAACAGCTTGCGCCAGCTGAGATCGCGCTGCGCCTGTTCCAGGCTGTCGTAGGTTTCAATCGCTATCTTGGAGGTGGCGTCCAGCTGGCGGATCAGCTGCCGGCTGGCGGTACTGTGATCCTGATCGACCACCCCCACCGGCAGATCCCAGACCGTGCGGTTGGCGTACACCAGGCTCATGATGCACAACGACAGGATCAGCATCAGCCACACCGGCCGCTCCAGCATGCCGAGCAACACTTTAACGAAGGTTTGCCAATAGAGCTTCATCCGGCGTTCCCCTCTTTTGCCAGCCGCGCCGGCAGGCGATTGCGCACCAGCAGCGCGGCCACCAGCGGATAGACCGCCAGCAGCGCGCACACGCTGAAGATGGCGCTGGCGTGCACCTGGCGCAGGAACACGTCGAACATCGCGTACAGCGCGTGGGTCAACGGTTCGATGTTGGAAATGATGCGCGCCGGCAGCGGCATCGACAGCTCAGGCACCGCCATGCCAGAGAAGGTCATCGCGATACTGACCAAAATACCGATCAGGCTGTACGCGGTGATGGTGCTGCCGGTAAAGGTATACAGCAGCAGGCCGATGCTCTGCGCCGCCATCACGTAAAACAGGCCAATCATCAGCATAAACAGCGGGTTGCCGCTGACGCGGGCGTCAAAAATGCCCACCAGCGCCGCGATCTCCACCATCAGCAGGGTGGTGAAACACAGCGTGTAGGGCGCCAGCTTGCCGAGCAGCGCCAGGCTGAACGGCTTGGCCTGCAGCAGCGACTTGCTGCGCGCCAGCACGTAGATCATGCAGGTCACCGCGAACAGCTGCAGCAGATGGATGGTGGCGGCGAACTGCTGGTAATAGATATAGCTGCCGCTGGCGTTGAACAGGCTGCCGTAAGAGAGCGTCACGTCCGCCAGCGGCGGCAGCGATTTGCCCATCTCGGTGGCGATGATGCTGCGGGTGCTGGCGTTGATTTCGTTCATCAGGCCGCCAAAGTCCTGGGTGGAGTACAGCCCGGCGCCGTAGAACAGCGCGTTGTAGTACATCACCACGCTCGGCTGTTTGCCCGACAGCGCGTTGGCCTCGAAGTCCGGCGGAATGTACAGCAACGCGTAATCCTGCGCGCTGCGCAGGCGGCTCAGCGACTCCGGCAACCCGCCGCCGTAAGCCTCGACGTGGGCGTGCGAACCGGCGTCCAGCCGACGCGTCAGCGATTTGGACAGCGGGCTGTGATCGCTGTCCACCACCGAGACCGGCAGATCGAGCAGCGTGCCTTCGGAGAAGTTGCTGCTGATCAGCGCAAACAGGATCAGCGGAAAGATCCAGCTCAGCCAGTGCACCACCGGGCTGCGAAAGGCGACGCGACACTCTTTGTCGAACGCGTGACTGAAGCAGCGCCAGCCGGCCCTTACTCTTTCCATTGCCATAAGGTGCTCATCCCCGGACGCAGGCCGTCCACCGGCTGTGACGGATACAGGCGCACTTCGAAGGTTTTCAGGTCGAAGTCGCCGGTGGCGCGGGTGGCGCGTTTGGTGGCGTAATCCCCCAGCGGCGCGATGTAGCGCACCTCGGTGTCGATCATTTTGTCCTTCAGCGCCGGCACCCGCAGCTTGACCTTGTCGCCTTTGCGCACGTGGGCCAGGATGTCTTCACGCAGGTTAAACACGAAGTAGGCGTCCGGCACCCGGATCAACGTCACCAGCGGGCTGCCGGCGTTCAGCAATTCGCCCACTTCGGCCGGGATCGGCCCCACTTCGCCGTCTACCGGCGCTTTCACCTGCAGATCGTCGCTCTGCGCCTGGATCTGCAGCAGGTTCTCTTCCGCCGCCCGCAGCGCCGCCGCATATTGCTGCCGCTGCTCGACGCGGTCGCCGTTGATGCCTTCATCCAGGTTGGCTTTGGCCGCCTGCACCTGCTGGAAGGCGGTGTCGCGCGACCGGCGCGAAGCGTCCAGCTCGGACTTCGAGATATAGCCTTTGCCGGCCACGCTCAGGTTGCGGTTGTAGTCGTTTTGCGCATTGCGGTACTGCGCCTCGGCCTGCGCCAGGTTGGCGCGCAGGTTGCGGATGCTCTCTTCACGGGTGCCGTGCAGCGACAGCTCGAGCTGCGCCTTGGCCTCGTCGCGCGTCGCCTGTGCGGAACGCAGTTGCGCCATCAGTTCGGGGCTGTCGAGTTGAATGATCAGCTGGCCGCTTTTCACGTCGTCGCCGCGTTCGATCAGGCGTTCAATGACCCGGCCTTTCGCTTTGGAAGCGACGATCACTTCGGGGGCGTCCACTTCACCCTGCAGTAACAGATCCTGATTGTGCGCGCGGAACAGGATCGCCAATGCGATCGCCACCATCATCAGCAACAGGGTAAACAGCGTCTTTTTTTTCATTATATCGGCTCCCGGAACGGTAAGCGGCGGGCGGGGATCATCATTTCCATGTCTCAAATTGCTCCAAAAAACACCATTGCACTCATGAGGATATCACAAGCACATATCTCCTCTTTTATAACTATAAATTGGATTATGCTTTTAACACTAAAAAGCATCATTTTAGGCTTTTTGGTATGCAGATTCCTGCAATCGCCCTTTAAGCGATTCACTCTCTGATGGACGATGTCATGACTGAAAACACTGCCGTACCGCTTTCGGTACTGGATTTATCGCCAATCCCGCAAGGGGCCAAGGCGCGCGACGCTTTCCACTGTTCGCTGGATTTGGCGCAGCACGCCGAACGCTGGGGCTACCGGCGCTATTGGCTGGCCGAGCACCACAACATGACCGGCATCGGCAGCGCCGCCACCTCGGTGCTGCTGGGCTATCTGGCCGCCGGCACCCAGAGCATTCGCCTCGGCTCCGGCGGCGTGATGCTGCCGAACCATGCGCCGCTGGTGATCGCCGAACAGTTCGGCACGCTGGAGTCGCTCTATCCGGGGCGCATCGATCTGGGGCTTGGCCGCGCGCCCGGCACCGATCAGCGCACCATGATGGCGCTGCGCCGCCACCTGTCCGGCGATGTGGATACCTTCCCGCGCGACGTGCAGGAGCTGCAAAACTACTTCTGCGATGCGCAGCCCGGCCAGCCCGTGCAGGCGGTGCCGGGCCAGGGGCTACATGTGCCGCTCTGGCTGCTCGGTTCCAGCCTCTACAGCGCACAGCTGGCGGCGCAGCTCGGCCTGCCGTTCGCCTTCGCTTCGCACTTCGCCCCGGATATGCTGTTCCAGGCGCTGCAGCTGTACCGCGAGAACTTCAAACCGTCCAAACAGCTGGCGCAGCCGCACGCCATGGTGTGCGTCAACGTGATCGCCGCCGACAGCGACCGCGATGCGCGCTTCCTGTTCAGCTCGATGCAGCAGCAGTTCATCAATCTGCGTCGCGGTTCGCCCGGCCCGCTGCCGCCGCCGGTGGATAACATTCACGCGTTGTGGACCGCCGGCGAGCAATACGGCGTCGAGCAGGCGCTGCGGATGTCGATCGTCGGCGATGAAAAAACGGTGCGCCACGGGCTGCAAACGCTGCTGCGTGAAACCGATGCCGACGAGATCATGGTCAACGGCCAGATTTTCGATCATCAGGCGCGGCTGCGTTCGTTCGAGATCGTCGCCGGCGTGAAGGGCGACATCGTGAAGGGCTAAAAAGCGAAAAGGCGGTGGGAACCCCACCGCCTTGGCGTTAACGCTGGATCAGGTAGCGGATGGTCGGCCCGTCCTGCTGGATATCCAGCACCTTGTAGCCGTGGTTGCGCGCATCAAGCGGGATGTTGTTGATCGACTGCGGGCAATCGCTGATCACCTCCAGGATCTCCCCCGGCTTCAGCTGCGGCATCGCCTCCAGCGTCGCCACCGCCGGGTACGGGCAAGGCTCGCCCAGCATGTCCAGCCGGTAGTCCGGCACTATCGTTGTTGCTTTCATGGCATGCTCCTCAAATTCACCACCTGCGCCTCAGGCCGGGCGCGGAAAAAGCGTTTCTCCCACCACAGCATGGCGGCGAAGGCCAGCGCCAGCAGCAGGTAAGTCACCAGCAGGCCGCCGATCGGGCCGAAGGTATCGAGCAGGTTGATCTTGTCGTAGTCGGTTGCCAGCGCCGGCGCCAGGTCGTCCCAGTAATAGGCCAGCAGCGTAGCGCCGATGATGTTGCCCAGCCCCACCCACCAGTAGTGCACCTGCCCTTCCACGGCGCGGTACATCCAACCGGTCTCGCAGCCGCCGGCCAGCACGATGCCGAAGCCGAACAGCAAACCGCCCAGCACCGCATTCGGGCCGGCCCACATGATCTTCGGCGCCACGCCGAGCTGCACATAGCTGAAGATGCCGATGGCGCTCACCGCCATGCCGATGATGATGGCTTTCGCCATGTGGGTGCGACCGGTGATCCACAGATCGCGGAACGCCGAAGTGAAGCAGATCTGCGCGCGTTCGATCAGCAAACCGAAACCGATGCCGAACAGCATGGCGATGCCGAGCTTCGGCGCATCGAACAGTGTCCACAGCGACCAGGCCACCGCCAGGCCGAAGACGGCCATGCCCAGCCGGAAGCGGCGGCGCGCCTGCTCAGGCTTCTGCGTCAACGGCGCGGCGGCCTTCACCTTTTGCAATTTGACCGGGATGCGGAACATCGGCAGCAGCGTGAATTTGGCGCCGAAGTAAGAACCGACGGCGGTCGCCAGCGCGAAAAACCAGGCGTGCAACGAGAACTGAGGAATGCCGGTGAAGAATGCCGCCAGGTTACACCCCATCGCCAGGCGCGCGCCGAAACCGGCGATGATGCCGCCCAGCAGCGCCTGCACGATGCGAATGCGGTGCTGCGGCTGGCGCAGCTTGATGTTGTTGGCCCACAGCGCGGCGGCGATGCAGCCGGCGAACATGCCGATGATCATGCGCCCGTCGATGCGCTCCAGCGGCGTGCCCTGCAAACCGATCACCTTGAAATAGCCCCACTGCTCAGGGTGCAGACCGAACCACTGCAGCACATGGCCGCCCCAGCGCGTGAATTCGCCGGTCACCGCCCAGAAGGTGCCGGTCATGCCGAAGTAGTAGGTAGAGAGGATCCCGGCGGCGATCACCGCCGGCAGCGGCGCCCAAAAGCGCACCAGGTATTGAGATTTGAACTGCTGCCAACTCATGGCATCTCCCGTGCATATCATCCGTAAGAAAAAACCTTATGAATGATACGCCATTCAGGGGCGTTTGACGGCAACTTTCAGGCATAAAAAAACCAGCCCGCAGGCTGGTTTTTCAGAGCGCTTCACCGCGAACGGTGAATCGGCGATTACGCGTCGCCGAAACGACGGCGTGGTGCCGCCGGTGCGCCGTCATCACGGCGTGGCGCCGGCTTGCCGTCACGGTTGTAGTTACCGCCACGACGCTCGCCGCCGTTACCGCCTTCACGACGTTCGCCGAAGGAACGACGTGGGCCGCCTTCGCGACGTTCGCCGTTGAACGGACGACCGTTGCCGCGACGCTCGCCACCGTTGCCACTGTCACGACGCTCGCGACGTTCGAACGGCTGTGCATCGCCCAGCAGCTGCATGTTCATCGGCTTGTTCAGGATGCGAGTGCGAGTGAAGTGATTCAGGATCTCGCCCGGCATGCCTTTTGGCAGCTCGATGGTGGAGTGGGAAGCGAACAGCTTGATGTTGCCGATGTAACGGCTGCTGATGTCGCCTTCGTTAGCGATAGCGCCAACGATATGACGGACTTCTACGCCATCGTCACGGCCCACTTCGATGCGGTACAGCTGCATTTCGCCAACGTCACGACGTTCGCGACGCGGACGATCGCCGTCACGGCTGTCGCGGCTGTCACGACGGTCGCCGCGGCGATCGTCACGGTCGTTGAACTCACGACGCTGACGCGGCTTGAAGACCGGATCCGGCGGCAGGATCAGCGGACGTTCGCCCTGAGCCATTTTCAGCAGCGCTGCGGCCAGGGTTTCCATATCCAGCTCTTCTTCCGGCTGCAGTTTGGTCAGCAGCGCGCGGTACAGATCCAGATCGCTGCTTTCCAGCTGCTGCTGAACTTTCGCGGCGAACTTGGCCAGACGACGCTCACCCAGCAGTTCTGCGTTCGGCAGCTCCACTTCCGGGATGGTCAGCTTCATGGTGCGTTCGATGTTGCGCAGCAGGCGGCGTTCGCGGTTTTCCACGAACAGCAGCGCGCGGCCGGCGCGGCCCGCACGACCGGTACGGCCGATACGGTGAACGTAAGACTCGGAGTCCATCGGGATGTCATAGTTGACAACCAGGCTGATGCGCTCAACGTCCAGGCCACGGGCCGCAACGTCGGTCGCGATCAGGATATCCAGACGACCGTCTTTCAGGCGCTCTAGGGTCTGCTCACGCAGCGCCTGGTTCATGTCGCCGTTCAGCGCGGCGCTGCTGTAACCGCTGCGCTCCAGCGCTTCGGCCACTTCCAGGGTCGCGTTCTTGGTACGAACGAAGATGATCGCCGCGTCAAAGTCTTCGGCTTCCAGGAAACGCACCAGCGCTTCGTTTTTACGCATGCCGTAGACCGACCAGTAGCTCTGGCTGATGTCCGGACGGGTGGTGACGCTGGACTGGATGCGCACTTCCTGCGGCTCTTTCATGAAGCGGCGGGTAATGCGACGGATCGCTTCCGGCATGGTGGCGGAGAACAGCGCGGTCTGATGTTCAGCCGGGATCTCAGCCATGATGGTTTCTACGTCTTCGATAAAGCCCATGCGCAGCATTTCGTCGGCTTCATCCAGCACCAGACCGCTCAGGTTGGAGAGGTTCAGGGGGCCGCGCTTCAGGTGGTCCAGCAGGCGGCCTGGGGTACCCACAACGATTTGCGGGCCCTGGCGCAGAGCGCGCAGCTGCACGTCGTAACGCTGGCCGCCGTACAGGGCTACCACGTTGACGCCGTTCATGTGTTTGGAGAAATCGGTCATCGCTTCAGCAACCTGAACCGCCAGTTCGCGGGTCGGTGCCAGCACCAGGATCTGAGGTGCTTTCAGGTCTGCCTGCAGGTTGTGCAGCAGCGGCAGCGAGAACGCTGCAGTTTTACCACTACCGGTCTGTGCCATGCCCAGCACGTCGCGGCCGTTCAACAGGTGAGGAATACACTCAGCCTGGATCGGAGATGGTTTTTCATAGCCCAGATCGTTCAGGGCGGAAATGATTGGAGCAGACAGCCCCAGATCAGCAAAAGAGGTTTCAAACTCAGTCGTCATGTACACGTGCCTCATTAATAATGGCAGCCAGTCTACATAACTCGTCGAGAAAATTTTCAGTCATTTTCATTGAAAAGTGTGAACCGGCTCAAATTAGATTATAAAACGAACAAAAAAGCCCTCGCCCGTTAAGGCGATAACTTTGGTTAAAAACCAATGTTCATCAGGCTGATAGGTGTTCGTCAGCTATTGCTGGTCCGATTCCGATAGGTCGTCTTGCTCTTGGCCCAAAAGCGCCAATTCCAACAATGCATAGCGGTGCTCAACGAAGTTGTGAACGTTGTTAGACACCGTCAGTTTGAACAGCGCCGAAGCGGTGTCCTTGTCCCCCAGACTCAGGTAGTGTTTACCCAAATAGAAGTCAGTTTCACTGAGATGCTCAGCGAGCGAAGTGTTATCCGTTGCATCTGCCTTGAGGCGTTCCATCAGCGTTTTTTCGCTGATCTTGCCCAGGTAGAATTCGACAATATTCCATCCCCATTGCCCTCTGTCCGCTTTGTCATAGCGCTGCTGAAGCGCTACCTCGGCCTTCTTGGGATCGATTTCTCGCTCCACCAGATACAGCCATAACGAACGGAAGGGATCGTTTGGGTCGTCTTGATAAAACGCCTGCAGATCATCCTGCGCCAACGGGAAGCGGCCGCCATAGTACAGTGCGATGCCCCGGTTTAAACGCGCGTAATTGTAAGTTGGATCAAGCTCTAGTACAGAATCAAACGCTTCATAGGCAGCATCAAAATTGCCTGCCTGCGTTAAGTAAATGCCCAGGTAGTTGAAAACTTCCGGCATGTCGGGACGTATCGCCAGCGCCTGCGAGAAATCATTGCGCGCTAATGCACGTAACCCGAGGCTATCATACAGCACACCGCGCTCATATAAAAGCTGTGCGCGTTCGTCATCCGTCAGTGCCCGGCTGGCAAGAATTTGTTCCATGCGCGCCAGGATCACTTCCTGCTGCAACGTAGGCTGCAACGGGATTGCCAAAACTTCGTCTTTACGCCAATCATGGTTGCTGCATCCTGCCAGCATGAGTGCTGTCGCAACGTAACACCAGCGCAAGAAAGGCTTCATTTCCCACTCCCGAAGACAAACATTGGATGAACGTCCTGTCCTCCGTTTGCTAAAACGCGGGCATCCTACCCGCGCGATACGAACAGCTCCCAACCCCGTGGCGGGGAGCTGTAAAACTATCTATACAGTTATTCTGCTTCAGGCGCAGGTGAACCTGCTTCCGGCGCCATCGCTTCTTTGATGCTCAGACGCACGCGGCCCTGACGGTCAACTTCCAGTACCTTAACCGGCACTTCCTGACCCATCTGCAGATAGTCGGTCACTTTCTCAACGCGCTTGTCGGCGATCTGAGAAATGTGCACCAGGCCTTCTTTACCACCGCCGATAGCGACGAATGCGCCGAAATCAACGATACGGGTCACTTTACCCTGGTAGATACGGCCCACTTCGATCTCTGCCGTGATCTCTTCGATGCGACGGATAGCGAATTTCGCTTTCTCACCGTCGGTCGCAGCGATTTTAACTGTACCATCATCTTCAATTTCGATGGTAGTGCCAGTCTCTTCGGTCAGCGCGCGGATAACGGAACCGCCCTTACCGATCACGTCTTTGATTTTATCCGGGTTGATGCGGATAGTATGAATACGCGGTGCGAATTCGGAGATATCGCCGCGCGGAGTGCTGATAGCCTGTTCCATTACGCCCAGGATGTGCAGACGCGCGCCCTTGGCCTGGTTCAGAGCCACCTGCATGATTTCGCGGGTGATGCCTTCGATTTTGATGTCCATCTGCAGCGCGGTGATACCGTCGCGGCTACCGGCCACTTTGAAGTCCATGTCGCCCAGGTGATCTTCGTCACCCAGAATGTCGGACAGAACCACATAGTTATCGGCTTCTTTCACCAGGCCCATCGCGATACCCGCAACGGCAGCCTTGATTGGCACACCGGCGTCCATCAGCGCCAGAGACGCGCCGCACACGGAAGCCATGGAAGAAGAACCGTTGGATTCGGTGATTTCAGACACCACGCGAACCGTGTACGGGAAATCTTCCGGTTTAGGCATCATAGCCAATACGCCGCGTTTCGCCAGGCGACCGTGACCGATTTCACGACGCTTAGGAGAACCGACCATGCCGGTTTCGCCTACGGAGTACGGAGGGAAGTTGTAGTGGAACAGGAAGCTGTCGGTCTTCTCGCCCATCAGCTCGTCCAGGTTCTGTGCGTCGCGCGCGGTGCCCAGGGTCGCGGTAACCAGCGCCTGAGTTTCGCCACGGGTGAACAGCGCGGAACCGTGGGTGCGCGGCAGTACGCCGGTGCGCACGTCCAGGCCACGGATCATGTCTTTTTCACGGCCGTCGATACGCGGCTCGCCACGCAGTACGCGGCTGCGCACCACGTTCTTCTCGACGGTGCCCAGGATGTCCTGGATTTCGCCGGCGTCCAGCGTTTCGTCCTGCGCCAGCAGGGTTTCAACCACGCTGTCTTTGATCGCGTCAACCTGAGCGTAACGCTCTTGTTTTTCGGTAATGTGGTAAGCGTCGCCCAGGCGAGCCTCGGCCAGTTCAGCCACGCGCGCGTGCAGCGCTTCGTTGACCGCAGGCGCCTGCCAATCCCACTTCGGCTTGCCGGCTTCGGCAACCAGCGCGTTGATGTTTTCGATAACCACTTGCTGCTGGTCGTGGCCGAACACCACGGCGCCCAGCATCTGATCTTCGCTCAGCACGTCAGCTTCGGATTCCACCATCAGCACCGCGCCAGCGGTACCGGCAACCACCAGATCCAGACGGCTTTCTTTCAGTTCGTCGGTCGTCGGGTTCAGTACGTACTGATCGTTGATGTAACCTACGCGCGCGGCGCCGATTGGGCCGTTGAACGGAATACCGGACAGGCTCAGGGCCGCGGAAGCACCGATCATCGCGACGATGTCCGGGTTCACCTGCGGGTTAACGGAAACCACGGTCGCGATCACCTGAACTTCGTTCAGGAAGCTGTTCGGGAACAGTGGACGAATCGGACGGTCGATCAGACGGGAAGTCAGCGTCTCGCCTTCGCTCGGACGGCCTTCGCGGCGGAAGAAGCTGCCCGGGATGCGGCCGGCGGCGTAGGTACGCTCTTGGTAGTTCACCGTCAGCGGGAAGAAGCTCTGGCCCGGCTTGGCTTTTTTCTGGCCAACGACGGTAACGAATACGGCGGTGTCATCCATGCTCACCATAACGGCGGCGGTGGCCTGACGCGCCATCATACCGGTTTCGATGGTGACGGTATGCTGGCCATACTGGAATTTGCGAATGATCGGTGTCAGCAAAATTATATCCTTGATTAACGGCGCGCAATCGCATTGACGACTCGACACGCCTGTGACTCGATTTGCCTTCTCACTACATCCTCGCGACTAATGACAATCCTTATCTCAGGCGGGAGATAAAGCCTCTCATTAGCCGCGCGAACCTCTGTAACGGAAGAACCTGTTTGGAAACATCAGTAATACATTAACCTGATTTGCTTATGCTTCCTAGAAGAAAGGGGCCAAAATAGGCCCCTTTCCACTGAAACTTGCTAGATTAGCGACGCAGACCCAGACGCTCGATCAGGCTGGTGTAACGTGCTACATCTTTACGCTTCAGGTAGTCCAGCAGCTTACGACGCTGAGAAACCATACGCAGCAGACCACGACGGCTGTGGTGATCTTTTTTGTGCTCGGAGAAGTGGCCTTGCAGATGGTTGATCTGCGCAGTCAGCAGGGCAACCTGAACTTCGGTAGAACCGCTGTCGTTAGTACCACGACCGAAATCAGCTACGATTTGAGCTTTAGCTTCAACACTTAGAGACATTGTAATACTCCAGATTATAGATAATAAAAACAGGCGCCGATCTCTAATTCAGCAACCCAATGCATAAGCTGCGCCATTCTACTCTTAGCGCAGTGCGATCGCAAGGCGACGCAGTGCCCCGCCGTCAGTCGAAATGCTCGACCACCAGGCGGCGCGGCGCCACGCGACCATCCTCGGCGATGTCGCCAACGCCGATGAATTTCCGCTCTTCACCCTCGGTGATGCGCACCAGGCCGGAAGCCGGCGCGCCGGCCACTTGCACCGGTTGCCCCTGCTTGACGTAGCCCGCCACCACCGGCAGCAAATTCACTTCCGGATAGTTCTCAACCGGGCTGTCCATCGGCATCAGCAGCGGATCGAGCAGTTCGCCGGGTGCGATGTCTTGTTCCTGCGCCTGAACCAGCAAAGCGTTCAGCTGTTCCAGCGTCACCATGCGCGCGATGGGATAAGTCGCCACCTGCAGGCGGCGCAGATAGATCACGTGCGCGCCGCAGCCCAGCAGCTCGCCGAGATCGTCGGTGATGGTGCGGATGTAGGTGCCTTTCGAGCAGTGAATCTCCAGCTCCAGCTCATCCCCTTCCCAGCGGATAAACTGCAGCTCGTACACTGTGATGCTCCGCGCTTCGCGCGGCACTTCGATGCCCTGGCGCGCATACTCGTAGAGTTTCTTGCCCTGGTATTTCAACGCCGAATACATCGACGGCACCTGCTGGATGTCGCCGCGGAAGGTGTCCAGCGCCGCGTCGAGCTGCGCCTGGGTGAAGTTCACCGGACGCTCCTGCACGATCTGGCCGTCGGCGTCGGAGGTATCGGTACGCTGCCCCAGCTTGGCGATCACCCGATAGCGCTTGTCGGAATCGAGCAGGTATTGCGAAAACTTGGTCGCTTCGCCCAGGCAGATAGGCAGCATGCCGGTCGCCAACGGATCGAGCGCGCCGGTATGGCCCGCTCGGTTGGCGTTGTACAGACGTTTTACTTTTTGCAGCGCATCGTTGGACGACAATCCCTGCGGCTTGTCCAGCAACAGCACGCCGTGGATGTCACGGCCGCGGCGACGAGGGCGACTCATTAATCCTCCTTGTCATCACCTGAGGCGGAACGGCGCTCTGCGTCGTTCTTCACCACGTTGGTCACCAGGTTGGACATGCGCATGCCTTCCACCAGGGAGTTGTCGTAAGCGAAGGTCAGCTCCGGCACCACGCGCAGGCGCATCGCTTTGCCCAGCAGGGTGCGGATATAGCCGGAAGCGTCTTGCAACGCTTTGATGCCGTTGGTGACCAGATCCGGATCGTGGTTCTCGGTCAATACGTTCAGGAAGGTGACGTAAACCTTGGCATACGCCAGGTCGCGGGACACTTCCACGCCGGAAACGGTCGCCATGCCGACGCGCGGATCTTTCACTTCACGCTGCAGAATGATCGCAATCTCTTTCTGCATCTCTTGCGCCACGCGTTGACCGCGGCTGAATTCTTTTGCCATTTTGGATTCTCCAGACAAATCGGGGGGCACAAAGGCCCCCCGTAAACAGATATAAGCAGATGTGCAATCGTTAAGCGATGGTGCGTTGGATCTCAATGATTTCGAACACTTCGATCATGTCGCCGACGCGCACGTCGTTATAGTTCTTAACGCCGATACCACATTCCATGCCGTTACGGACTTCGTTAACGTCATCTTTGAAGCGGCGCAGGGATTCCAGCTCGCCTTCATAGATAACCACGTTGTCGCGCAGTACGCGGATTGGGTTGTGACGCTTGATGGTACCTTCGGTAACCATACAGCCGGCGATAGCGCCGAACTTAGGCGATTTGAACACGTCGCGCACTTCGGCCAGGCCGATGATCTGCTGCTTGTATTCCGGCGCCAGCATACCGCTCATCGCCTGCTTCACTTCGTCGATCAGGTTATAGATCACGGAGTAGTAACGCAGATCCAGGCTTTCCGCTTCGATCACGCGGCGCGCAGAAGCGTCGGCACGCACGTTGAAGCCCAGGATGATGGCGTTGGAAGCCGCAGCCAGCGTCGCGTCGGTTTCGGTGATCCCACCTACGCCGGAGCCGACAATCTTCACCTTCACTTCGTCGGTGGAGAGTTTCAGCAGCGAGTCGCTGATCGCTTCGCAAGAACCCTGTACGTCGGATTTCAGTACGATGTTCAGCTCGGACACTTCGCCGTCGGTCATGTTGGCGAACATGTTTTCCAGCTTGGACTTCTGCTGACGCGCCAGTTTGACTTCGCGGAACTTGCCCTGACGGTACAGCGCCACTTCACGCGCTTTCTTCTCGTCACGCACCACGGTCGCTTCGTCACCCGCTGCAGGCACGCTGGACAGACCCAGGATTTCCACAGGGATAGACGGACCGGCGGAGGTCACTTCACGACCCAGCTCGTCACGCATCGCACGCACGCGGCCGTATTCGAAGCCGCACAGGACGATGTCGCCCTTGTTCAGCGTACCTTCCTGAACCAGCACGGTAGCAACCGGGCCACGGCCTTTATCCAGGAAGGACTCGATCACTACGCCGCTCGCCATGCCGCTGCGAACCGCTTTCAGCTCCAGCACTTCGGCCTGCAGCAGGATGGCCTGCAGCAGCTCGTCGATACCGGTACCGGCTTTCGCGGACACGTGAACGAACTGCGCTTCGCCGCCCCACTCTTCCGGCATAACGCCGTACTGAGACAGTTCCTGCTTAACGCGATCCGGATCGGCTTCCGGTTTGTCGATTTTGTTCACCGCAACCACCAATGGCACCTGCGCCGCTTTCGCGTGCTGGATAGCTTCGATGGTTTGTGGCATCACGCCGTCGTCGGCCGCCACCACCAGAACCACGATGTCAGTCGCCTGAGCACCGCGAGCACGCATCGAGGTAAACGCGGCGTGGCCCGGGGTGTCCAGGAAGGTGATCATGCCGTTCTCGGTTTCTACGTGGTAGGCACCGATGTGCTGGGTAATGCCGCCGGCTTCGCCCGCCGCCACTTTGGTGGAGCGGATGTAGTCCAGCAGAGAGGTTTTACCGTGGTCAACGTGGCCCATGATGGTCACGACCGGCGCGCGCGGCTCGGCCGCAGCGCCCGTATCACGGTCGCTCATCAGCGCTTCTTCCAGCTCGTTTTCACGACGCAGGATAACTTTGTGGCCCATCTCTTCGGCAACCAGCTGTGCGGTTTCCTGGTCGATAACCTGGTTGATGGTGGCCATGGCGCCCAGTTTCATCATCACTTTGATGACCTGAGAACCTTTGACCGCCATCTTGTTGGCCAGCTCGGCCACGGTGATGGTTTCACCGATCACCACGTCACGGTTAACCACCTGCGCCGGCTTGTTGAAGCCCTGCTGCAGAGCGCTAGGCTTGCGTTTGCCGCCTTTGCCGCCACGGGTAACGGCACGCGCTTCTTCACGATCCGCTTTGGATTCGGACAGCTTGTTGCCTTTCTTCTGCTTGGTGGCTTTGCCGCCGCGGGTGCGGCTGCGACGATCGCCTTCAACTTTGGCGTCGTTTTCGTCTTCAGCGGCACGGGCGTGCTGAGAGGTGGTCACGTGATAGTCGGCGCTTTCAACCGCAGCGCTAGCCGCGTCGGCCTGGGCCCACTTCTCGCCGTTCTCTTCGGCCATGCGACGGGCTTCTTCCGCCACGCGCTTGGCTTCCTCTTCAACCTTGCGGCGCACTTCCTCTTCCGCTTTACGTTTCAGTTCAGCGGCTTCGGCTTCACGGCGTGCTTTTTCCGCCTGAGCTGGCTTGGTCATTTCGTCGGTATGTTGATTGGTCACTTTTTCTTTTTCCGCTGAATTACGCTTAGCAATCTCCGCGGCCTCACGTTTGGCTTGCTCTTCGGCTGCGCGCTTCGCTTCCGCTTCGCGTTTTGCGAGCTCTTCCGCTTCGCGCCGTGCCTGCTCTTCCGCTTCACGCTGTGCCTGCTCTGCCGCTTCAGCCAACTGGGCTTCCTGCGTATCGCGATTTACATAAGTGCGTTTCTTGCGGACCTCAATTTGCACCGATTTACTTTTACCGCCGGTGCTCGGGATATTCAAGGTGCTGCGCGTTTTGCGCTGCAAAGTGAGTTTACCCGGCGCGCTGCCGTGTTCACGGTTCAGGTGCGCCAGTAATGTTTCTTTTTCTTGCTGGGTAACAGAGTCCGACTCGGACTTGTTGATCCCTGCATCAGCAAACTGCTGTACCAGGCGATCAACCGGAGTCTGAATCTCTGCTGCCAGCGATTTTACGGTTACATCTGTCGTCATGCTGTTCCTTCCTGCTACAGTTATTACGCGTTGTCGCCAAACCAACAGATATTGCGTGCAGCCATGATCAGCTCACCGGCTTGCTCATCGCTAAGCCCTTCAATATCAGCCAGATCGTCAACACCCTGCTCGGCAAGATCTTCCAGCGTACAAACCCCACGCGCGGCCAGTTTAAAGGCCATGCTGCGCTCAAGACCCGGCAGGTTGAGCAAATCGTCGGCCGGTTTGTTGTCGCCCAGGCTTTCTTCTTGTGCCAGGGCCAGCGTGGTCAATGCAGCTTTGGCGCGTTCGCGCAATGCTTCAACCGTATCTTCATCCAGACCGTCGATTTCCAACAGCTCTTTGATCGGCACGTAGGCCAGCTCTTCCAGCGTGGAGAAGCCTTCTTCAACCAGTACGGTGGCGAAATCTTCGTCGATATCAAGATACTTGGTGAAGGTATCAATAGCGGCATGAGCCTCGGCCTGGTGCTTGGCCTGCAGGTCGTCCGCCGTCATCACGTTCAGTTCCCAACGATCGTCGCCGCGGTGTTGTTTCAGCAGTTGGGAAGCCAAACGCACGTTTTGGCCGTTACGGCCGATCGCCTGCGCCAGGTTGCTGGCTTCAACGGCGATATCCATGGTGCAGTTATCTTCGTCTACCACGATCGACGCGACGTCGGCCGGCGCCATGGCGTTGATGACGAATTGCGCTGGGTTATCATCCCACAGGATGATATCGATGCGTTCGCCGCCGAGCTCGCTCGACACGGCCTGAACGCGCGCACCGCGCATACCTACGCAGGCGCCGACCGGATCGATGCGCTTGTCGTTGGTTTTCACTGCAATTTTCGCACGGGAGCCTGGATCGCGGGCTGCCGCTTTAATCTCGATCACTTCTTCGCCGATTTCCGGCACTTCGATGCGGAACAGCTCTTTCAGCATTTCCGGGCTGGAACGGCTGACGAACAGCTGCGCGCCGCGAGCTTCGGGACGTACGGCATACAATACGCCGCGAATGCGGTCGCCCGGACGGAAGTTTTCGCGCGGCAGCATGTCTTCACGGCCAATGACCGCTTCGGCGTTGTTGCCCAGATCCAGCGCGATGCTGTCACGGTTCACCTTCTTCACCACGCCGGTGACGATCTCACCTTCGTGTTCACGGAAAGCGTCGACCACCATCGCGCGCTCGGCCTCGCGCACTTTCTGCACGATAACCTGCTTGGCGGTTTGGGTGGTGATGCGGTCGAAGGTCACGGATTCGATCTGATCTTCGACGTATCCGCCGAGCTCGATGCTCGGATCTTCAAACTGAGCGGCTTCCAGCGTGATTTCACGCGTCGGCTGAGTCACTTCGTCTACGGCGACCCAACGGCGGAAGGTATCGAAATCGCCGGTTCTGCGGTCAATGCTGACGCGCACGTCGATTTCCTGCTCGTATTTTTTCTTGGTTGCGGTGGCTAATGCAGTTTCCAGCGCTTCGAAAATCTTCTCGCGCGGAAGGGATTTTTCATTGGAAACTGCTTCAACAACAGCCAGAATCTCTTTGTTCATCCTAGTTGCCTCTTCCAAACTTTAAAAGTGGGGTACCAGGTTCGCTTTCTGGATGTTGCTCAGCGCGAACACTTCATCTTTCCCTTCCACAGTAACCGTGATCATCTCGCCTTCGACAGACTTGATAATACCCTGCCACTTGCGACGGTTCTGTACCGCCATGCGCAGGACCAGGCTGACTTCTTCACCGAGGTAACGCGTATAGTGTTCTGCGGTGAACATCGGGCGATCAAGGCCAGGAGAGGAGACTTCCAAGTTGTAAGCGACCGTGATTGGATCTTCGACGTCCAATACAGCGCTGACCTGGTGGCTGACATCAGCGCAATCATCAACATTGATGCCGTTATCACTATCAATATAGATGCGGAGCGTCGATTGGCGCGCACGAATGAATTCGATGCCTACAAGCTCAAAGCCCAACGCTTCTACCGGTGCCGAAAGCATCTCTGTTAACTTTTGCTCTAATGTGGACAAGCCCACCCCCAAGACATAAAAAAAGGGCTAAATAGCCCAGTGATTCTGTTGCCAAATAACAAAAAACCCCGAAAAATCGGGGCTTTATGCAACTGGACCCTGTTTGCCGCTAGGCGGCCTCGGTACAACTTTCGAGCAAGTGTCATTTTCAAATGTTGATCGAGAAAAGCGGGTTTCAATCGAAAAGTGTATTTGAAAATAAACACTTAAAGGAAAGTGGTTGCGGGGGCCGGATTTGAACCGACGACCTTCGGGTTATGAGCCCGACGAGCTACCAGGCTGCTCCACCCCGCGTCCGAAAACGTGGCAAATACTACGCCGATAATCGCAAAATTGCAAGTTATCTCTGGGATTTGGTACCGAGGATGGGACTCGAACCCACAAGCCCGTTAGGGCACTACCACCTCAAGGTAGCGTGTCTACCAATTCCACCACCTCGGTACTGATTCTTACTGCTAACGGCCGTTGTTCTTTCGAGTTCACAACCACCGTTTTCAAACTTTGTTGCGGCTTACTGCGGGATATCGCTGCTCGGCTTGGCTGGTGCCGCCGGCGCGGTCGTCTGCTCAGTTTTCACTGGCTGACCCAGGTTTTCCCACTCGCTGCCTTTCTTGCTCTGGTTACTGCTGAGGTTGCCCAGAATCAGGCTGATGACGAAGAACAGCGTCGCCAGCACAGCAGTCATGCGGGTCATAAAGTTACCGGAACCACTCGAACCGAACAATGTGCCTGATGCACCTGCTCCGAAAGAGGCTCCCATATCAGCGCCTTTACCTTGCTGCAACATAATCAGAGCAACCAGCCCGATTGAGATCAGCAGGAAAATTACCAGAAGAGCTTCGTACATAGTAGTACCCGTATCCTTGCGGCCTTACCGCATGCCAAATGCTTCACACTCATCAAGCAGGCGTTTTTATAAACTGCCTACTGAAGCGGGTGTGAATACTAACCAAAGCCGCCAACCCGCGCAAGGGCAATTTGCAGCCGCCGGCGCGTTTGCGGAAAAAAACGCCAACAATCGCCTGTTCGGGCTCAGCGATGCCAAGCCCGGCGGCTAACTGTCTGTTTTAACCTGCGGATTTCACCGCGTCGGCGATGCGATACGCCAGCGCGGTCACCTGCTGCTCGTCTTCGCCTTCCACCATCACGCGGATCAGCGGCTCGGTGCCCGATTTGCGCAGCAGCACCCGGCCGCGGCCGGCCAGCTCGGCCTCCACCTGCTCGGTGACTTTGCGCACCGCGTCGGACTCCAGCGGATTGTGCTCGCCGGCGAAGCGCACGTTGACCAGGATCTGCGGCAGCAGCTTCATGCCGCTGCACAGGTCATGCAGGCTCATGTGGTTGCGCACCATGGCGGTCAGCACCTGCAGCCCGGCCACGATGCCGTCGCCGGTGGTGGTTTTGTCCAGCAGGATCACATGGCCGGAGTTTTCCGCGCCGATGCGCCAGCCCAACTCCTGCAGCTTCTCCAGCACGTAGCGGTCGCCCACTTTGGCGCGAGCGAACGGAATGCCCAGCTGTTTCAGCGCCAGCTCCAACCCCATATTGCTCATCAGGGTGCCGACCGCGCCGCCGCGCAGCTGGCCCTGACGCAGGCCTTCACGGGCGATGATGTACAGGATCTGGTCGCCGTCCACCTTGTTGCCAAGGTGATCCACCATCATCACGCGGTCGCCGTCGCCGTCGAACGCCAGGCCGACGTGCGCTTTTTCCTGCAACACGCGCTCCTGCAGCTGACGCACATCGGTAGCGCCGCATTTTTCATTGATGTTCATCCCGTCCGGCTCAACGCCGATGGCGATCACCGTGGCACCCAGCTCGCGCAGCACGCTCGGCGCGATGTGGTAAGTCGCGCCGTTGGCGCAGTCAACCACGATTTTCAGCCCCTTCAGGCTCAGCTCGCTCGGGAAGGTGCCTTTGCAGAATTCGATATAGCGGCCAGCGGCGTCGATGATACGGCTGGCTTTACCCAGCTCGGCGGACTCCACGCAGGTCAGCGGTTTTTCCATCTCGGCTTCGATCGCCTCTTCGACGTTGTCCGGCAATTTGGCGCCGTCGATCGAGAAGAACTTGATGCCGTTGTCATAGAACGGGTTGTGCGAAGCGGAGATGACAATGCCCGCTTCCGCGCGGAAGGTGCGCGTCAGGTAGGCCACCGCCGGCGTGGGCATCGGCCCGGTGAAGGAGGCGGACAATCCGGCGGCCGCCAGGCCGGCTTCCAGAGCGGACTCCAGCATATATCCGGAGATGCGCGTATCCTTACCGATGATGATCTTGCGGGAACCGTGACGCGCCAGCACTTTACCGGCCGCCCAGCCCAGCTTCAGCACGAAGTCAGGCGTGATGGGGCTGTCCCCGACCTTGCCACGGATGCCGTCGGTGCCAAAATATTTGCGCTCGCTCATGTCTCTACTGTCCCTTAGCTGAAAGTGTTGCCTCGACGACACGCATCGCCTCGACGGTTTCTTTAACATCATGCACTCTGACAATCTGCGCACCCTGCATCGCCGCGATCACCGCGCAGGCCACGCTGCCGATAACCCGTTGATCCGGCGGCACGTTCAGCAGTTGTCCAATCATCGATTTGCGCGACATGCCGACCAACAGCGGCAAACCGAAACGATGAAATTCCGACAACCGGGCCAGAAGCTGATAGTTGTGCGCCAAATTTTTACCGAAACCGAAGCCTGGGTCGAGCAGCAATTTCTGATTTGTTATCCCCGCCTCGTTACAGCGCCGGATATGGTGCTCGAAAAACGTCTGAACGTCGGCGATCAGATCGTCGTAGTGCGGCGCCTGCTGCATGGTGCGCGGCTGCCCCTGCATGTGCATCAGGCAGACCGGCAAACCGCTTTCCGCCGCCGCCGCCAGAGCGCCCGGCTCCTGCAGCGAACGGATGTCGTTGATCAAGTGTGCGCCGGCGTGCGCCGATTCGCGGATCACACCCGCTTTCGAGGTATCGACCGAGATAAAGACTTCAAAGCGCTGCGCCAGCGCTTCCACCACAGGCACGACCCGCTCAAGCTCCTCCTCTTCGCTCACTTCCGCCGCCCCCGGCCTTGTCGATTCGCCGCCGATATCAATCATCGTGGCGCCGGCCGAAATCAGCGCATGCGCATGTACCAGCGCCTGGTTCAGGGTGTTGTGGCGGCCGCCGTCGGAAAACGAATCCGGCGTCACGTTGAGGATGCCCATCACCTGCGGATGGGAAAGATTGAGCGTCATGTCGCGCACGGTTAACTGCATGGTTGGTCCACCTTACTGTTGCCTGGTTCACTGCCCGCCGGGCAAAAAAAACCCCGGCATGCCGGGGTTTGATGTTATTACACAGCCGCTGTTACTTGTCGAGCTGTTCGGACATGGTGTTGCCCGGCGTTGGGGTGCGCGGCTCATCTACCGGCGTCGGGGCTTTCGGGGTGCCACCGTTGTCGGAGCTGTTGCCTTTGTTCGCATCGTCCCAGCCCGCCGGCGGACGCACGTCTTTGCGATTCATCAGATCGTCGATCTGCGGCGCATCGATGGTTTCATACTTCATCAACGCATCCTTCATCGAGTGCAGGATGTCCATGTTTTCCATCAGCAGCGAGCGAGCACGCGTGTAGTTGCGTTCGATCAGCGACTTCACTTCCTGGTCGATGATACGCGCGGTTTCATCCGACATGTGCTTCGCCTTGGCCACGGAACGGCCCAGGAACACTTCGCCCTCTTCTTCCGCATACAGCAGCGGCCCCAGCTTCTCGGAGAAGCCCCATTGGGTCACCATGTTGCGAGCGATGGAGGTCGCCACTTTGATGTCGTTCGACGCACCGGTAGAGACTTTTTCCGGCCCGTAGATGATCTCTTCCGCCAGACGACCGCCGTACAGGGTGGAGATTTGGCTCTCCAGCTTCTGACGGCTGGCGCTGATCGCATCCCCTTCCGGCAGGAAGAAGGTCACGCCAAGCGCACGGCCACGAGGAATAATGGTCACTTTGTGCACCGGATCGTGTTCAGGAACCAGGCGGCCAATGATGGCATGGCCCGCTTCGTGATACGCGGTCGACTCTTTCTGCGCTTCAGTCATCACCATGGAGCGGCGTTCCGCACCCATCATGATCTTGTCTTTGGCTTTCTCGAACTCCACCATCGACACCACGCGCTTGTTGCCGCGGGCGGCGAACAGCGCCGCTTCGTTGACCAGGTTGGCCAGGTCGGCACCGGAGAAGCCCGGCGTACCACGCGCAATGACGGAGGCGTCGATGTCGGCCGCCAACGGCACGCGGCGCATGTGCACCTTCAGGATCTGCTCACGGCCGCGCACGTCCGGCAGCCCGACCACGACCTGACGGTCGAAACGGCCCGGGCGCAGCAGCGCGGGGTCAAGCACGTCCGGACGGTTAGTCGCCGCGATGACGATGATGCCCTCGTTGCCTTCGAAACCGTCCATCTCAACCAGCATCTGGTTCAGGGTCTGCTCACGCTCATCGTGACCGCCACCCAGGCCGGCGCCACGCTGGCGACCGACGGCGTCGATTTCATCGATGAAGATGATGCACGGCGCGGCTTTCTTCGCTTGTTCGAACATGTCGCGCACGCGGGATGCACCCACGCCGACGAACATTTCGACGAAGTCGGAACCGGAAATGGTGAAGAATGGTACCTTCGCTTCGCCGGCGATCGCTTTCGCCAACAGCGTTTTACCGGTCCCCGGCGGGCCAACCATCAGCACGCCTTTCGGGATCTTGCCGCCCAGCTTCTGGAAACGGCTCGGTTCGCGCAGGTATTCCACCAGTTCGCTCACCTCTTCTTTCGCTTCGTCACACCCGGCGACATCGGCGAAAGTGGTCTTGATCTGGTCTTCCGTCAGCATGCGGGCCTTGCTTTTGCCGAAGGACATCGCGCCCTTGCCGCCGCCGCCCTGCATTTGCCGCATAAAGAAGATCCAGACCCCGATCAGCAACAGCATCGGGAACCAAGAGATAAAGATAGAAGCCAGCAGGCTCGGCTCTTCAGGCGGCTCGCCGACAACTTTCACATTCTTCGTTAACAACGTATCCAGCAACTTAGGATCGTTGACAGGGATGTAGGTCGTGTATTTGTTACTGTCTTTCTTGGTAACGTTAATTTCACGTCCGTTGATTCGCGCTTCGCGAACCTGGTCCTGGGTCAGTTCGGACATGAAGGTAGAGTAATCCACCCTACGGCCATTCGACTCGCTGGGCCCAAAGCTCTGGAATACAGACATCAACACTACCGCGATGACTAACCAGAGAATTAGGTTTTTCGCCATGTCACTCAAGGGATTAACCTCATCTTACAACTGTGTTAACAAACAGCGTTAGGGTACTACAGTTTGCGCCCTGTCGCTACAATGTACACTTCGCGCGAACGGGCGCGGGAAGCGTCTGGCTTACGAATCTTAACCTTCGTAAACAGGGAGCGAATTTCCCGTAGGTACTCGTCAAAGCCATCTCCCTGGAACACCTTCACCAGGAAACTTCCGCCTGGTGCGAGGACATCACGACACATATCCAGCGCCAACTCCACCAGATACATCGACCTTGGAATATCGACCGCCGGGGTGCCACTCATATTCGGGGCCATATCGGACATGACCACCTGAACCTTACTCTCGCCTACTCGTTCCAACAGTGCCTTCAGCACCAGTTCATCACGAAAATCGCCCTGAAGGAAATCGACGCCAACGATAGGATCCATTGGCAAAATATCACAGGCGATGATGCGCCCGGTACCGCCGATTTGGGTGACCACATACTGCGACCAGCCGCCCGGTGCGGCGCCCAGATCAACCACGGTCATGCCCGGTTTGAACAGTTTGTCGCTCTGCTGTATTTCATCAAGTTTAAACCAGGCACGGGAACGCAGTCCCTTTTTCTGCGCCTGCTGTACATATTTATCGCTAAAGTGTTCTTGTAACCAGCGACTGGAGCTAGCCGAACGCTTTTTATTAGCCATCTCGTTTTCCAACTATCATAAAAAGAGTCTTATGTCAGGGTCGCTGCTCACGTAGACTCACACCGGTGAAGACCGATTTGGTGATATACATGAGATGGCGGTAGAATGTACCGTTTTCAATCCCAACTTAAGCAAAAAAGACAATGAATCTGAATAATAAACAAAAACAGCACCTGAAAGGCCTGGCGCATCCGTTAAAACCGGTGGTGATGCTGGGCAATAACGGTCTTACCGAAGGGGTGCTGGCTGAAATTGAACAGGCTCTGGAGCATCATGAGCTGATCAAGGTAAAAATCGCCGCTGAAGATCGCGAAACCAAGACCCTGATCGCCGACGCTATCGTGCGTGAAACGGGCGCCTGCAATGTGCAAGTTATCGGCAGTACGCTTATTCTTTACCGCCCGTCGAAAGAGCGCAAGATCAGTCTACCGCGTTAATAACCATCAGGTTAACGAAAAGGTGCCATGCGCCTGACCAAGATAAAAGGCCGCTTGCGGCCTTTTTCCTATCTTTACAAAACGTTGGCGCATTAATGACCAACGGTCCCGATCAGAGATACTCGACCTTCAGGATCTCGTATTCCACGTCGCCGCCTGGGGTTTTGATCACCACCACATCGTCTTGCTCTTTGCCGATCAGGCCGCGCGCCATCGGCGAGTTTACCGAAATCAGATTTTTCTTGAAATCGGCCTCATCGTCGCCAACGATGCGGTAAGTCACTTCTTCTTCGCTGTCCAGATTCATCACCGATACGGTGGCGCCGAAGATCACCCGACCGGTGTTCGGCATCTTGGTGATGTCGATCACCTGAGCATTGGACAGCTTGGCTTCGATTTCCTGAATGCGGCCTTCACAGAAACCCTGCTGTTCGCGGGCGGCATGGTACTCGGCATTTTCTTTCAAGTCGCCGTGTTCACGCGCTTCAGCGATATCCGCAATGATTTTCGGGCGGCGCACGCTTTTCAGATATTCGAGCTCTTCGCGCAGTTTTTCAGCGCCAAACAAGGTCATCGGAATTTGGTTCATCGTATAAATACCTCTAAATCTTTCCTGTTCAAATAACCGTCATCCTGACGTATTCGTATGAAAACACGGTTGGCATACCGCCCCCCGCCTCCAGGCGACAAACAAAAGAAACCTGACTCGGAACGGAGCCCAAGCCAAGATCGGTTTTGCATTTTGATACGCATTTTAGCCTAGAGTTCCTTGAGGGTCATCGTTTACTTTTTCCCTGATTGCACCGTAGTATGACGGCACGTTATCCAGCTGTTATCCCGAGATTATGCGTTTTTCACGAATTGTCAGTGCATTGGCTTGCGCATTTGTTCTGAATGCGAATGCGGCCCCGGTTGAAGAGTACACACAATATCTGCCTGATGGGGCCAACCTTGCCCTGGTCGTTCAGAAGATCGGCGCCGGCTCGCCGACGATCGATTACCACTCTCAGCAAATGGCGCTGCCGGCCAGTACCCAAAAAGTGCTGACGGCGCTGGCGGCATTGCTGCAACTCGGGCCCGATTACCGTTTCACCACCACGCTGGAGAGCCAGGGCGATATCCGCGACGGCGTGCTGCGCGGCAACCTGATCGCTCGCTTCAGCGGCGATCCGACCTTCAAACGCCAGAGCCTGCGCAATATGGTGGCCGTCCTGAAAAAGCAAGGCGTGCGCCAAATCAGCGGCGACGTGCTGGTCGATACCTCGGTCTTCGCCAGCCATGACAAAGCGCCCGGTTGGCCGTGGAACGATCTGACGCAGTGCTTCAGCGCGCCGCCGGCCGCCGCCATCGTCGATCGCAACTGTTTCTCGGTCTCGCTGTACAGCGCGCCAAATCCGGGCGACATGGCGTTTATCCGCGTCGCCTCCTATTATCCGGTTAATATGTTTAGCCAGGTACGCACCCTGGCGCGCGGCTCGGCAGACGCACAGTACTGCGAGCTGGACGTGGTGCCGGGCGAGCTGAACCGCTTTACCCTGACCGGCTGCCTGACGCAGCGCAGCGAGCCGTTGCCGCTGGCCTTCGCCATCCAGGACGGTGCCAGCTATGCGGGCGCCATCTTGAAAGACGAGCTAACGCAGGCCGGCATCCAGATCGACGGGCATTTGAAACGCCAGACGCGTCCCGGCATTACCGGCACAGTGATCGCGCAAACCCAGTCGGCACCGCTGCACGATCTGTTGAAGATCATGCTGAAGAAGTCGGACAACATGATTGCCGATACCGTCTTCCGCACCATCGGCCATGAGCGCTTCGGCGTGCCGGGCACCTGGCGAGCGGGCTCCGATGCGGTGCGCCAGGTGCTGCGCCAAAAGGCCGGTATCGATCTGGGCAATACCATCATCGCTGACGGTTCCGGCCTGTCGCGCCACAACCTGCTCGCCCCGGCGACCATGATGCAGGCGCTGCAGTACATCGCGCAGCACGACAACGAGCTGAACTTTATCTCGATGCTGCCGCTGTCCGGCTATGACGGCACCCTGCGCTACCGCGGCGGCCTGCATGAAGCCGGCGTCGACGGCAAGGTATCGGCCAAGACCGGCGCGCTGCAGGGCGTCTACAACCTGGCGGGCTTCATCACGACCGCCAGCGGACAGCGTATGGCCTTCGTACAGTATCTCTCCGGCTACGCCGTGCCGCCGGAAGATCAGAAACAGCGCCGCGCGCCGCTGGTGCGCTTCGAAAGCCGCCTGTATCGGGATATTTACCAAAACAACTGAGGGTCGTCATGAAGCTGCTGGTCGTTGAAGATGATGAACTGCTGCAACAGGGGCTGGCGTTGGCGCTGACCGGCGAGGGTTACGTCTGCGACTGTGCCGCCACGGCGGCGGAGGCCAACAGCCTGCTCATCACCAGCCAATACAGCATGGTGATCCTGGATCTCGGCCTGCCGGACATGGACGGCGCGGCGCTGCTGCGGCAGTGGCGCCGCCAGCAGATCGATCTGCCGGTGCTGATCCTGACCGCCCGCGACGCCCTGGAAGATCGCGTCGACGGGCTGGACGCCGGCGCCGACGACTACCTGGTCAAACCCTTCGCGCTGGTTGAGCTGCAGGCGCGCGTGCGCGCCCTCCTGCGGCGCTACCAGGGCCACAGCGACAATCTGATGCAGGTGGATGACCTGCAATTGAACCTCTCCAGCCAGCAGGTCTACCTGCAGCAACAGCCGGTGGAGGTCACGCCAAAAGAGTTCGCCATTCTGTCGCGTCTTATCATGCGTGCCGGGCAGACGGTCAACCGTGAACTCCTGCAACAAGATCTCTACACCTGGCAAGACGATCTGGGCTCCAACACGCTGGAAGTGCACATCCACAACCTGCGTCGCAAACTGGGCAAGGATCGCATCCGCACCGTGCGCGGCATCGGCTACCGCCTGGAACCTTCCTCATGATCAGCATGCGCCGCCGCCTGCTGCTGATGTTGGCGCTGATCCTGTTGGTCACGCAGCTCATCAGCGCCTTCTGGCTGTGGCACGAAAGCCAGGAACAGATCAGCTTCCTGGTGGACGAAACCCTGTCCGCCAAAGTGCGCAGCGAGCGCGTCGATACCGAGATCGCCGAAGCCATCGCCTCGCTGTTGGCGCCTTCGTTGATCATGATGATCGTGACCCTGCTGGCGTCTTTCTGGGCCATCAGCTGGATCACCCGCCCGCTCAACCAATTGCAGCAGCGGCTGGAAAAGCGCTCTGCCGATAACCTGACGCCGCTGCCGATCACCAGCGACAGCCAGGAAATGGTGGCGGTCACCAATGCGCTCAATCAGCTGTTCTCACGGCTGGACAACACCATTCAGCAGGAACGCCTGTTCACCGCCGACGCCGCCCACGAGCTGCGCACGCCGCTGGCCGGCATCCGCCTGCATCTGGAACTGATGGAAAAACAGGGCGTCAAGGGCAGCCAGGCGCTGATTGCCCGCATCGATCAACTGATGCACACCGTCGAGCAACTGCTGATGCTGTCGCGCGCCGGGCAAGACTTTGCCAGCGGCCATTACCAGCATTTCGATTGGGTAGCCGATGTGATCCAGCCGCTGCGTGAGGAGCTCGACGAAATGACCGCCCAACGCGAGCAAACGCTGGCCTGGCAATTGCCGGCCGCCGCCGCGGTAAACGGCGATCCGGTGCTGCTGCGGCTGCTGCTGCGCAACCTGGTCGAAAACGCCCACCGATACGGCCCGCAAGGCGGAGCGATACAGGTGCGGTTAACGCCGCAGGACCGCGGTTATCTGCTGCAGGTCATCGACGATGGCCCGGGGATCAAGGAAGAGATGGTCGGGGAGCTGACGCAGGCGTTTCGCCGCATGGATCAACGCTACGGCGGCAGCGGACTGGGCTTGAATATCGTGATCCGCATCGTGCAGCTGCACCAGGGGCGCTTGACGCTGGAAAACCGCCGCGATGCGCGCGGCCTGAATGCCCAGTGTTGGCTGCCGGAAAAGGCGCTCAAATAATAAGGGCCCAGCGTTGCTGAGCCCTTTATCATCGAATTACTTCTGGTAAATGATTTCGACGCCTTCGTCGTCGTCTTCGTCCCAGTCGTCATCCCAGTCGTCATCCGCTTCCGATTCCATCTCCGCCAGCTGTTCGCGGTGATAGTCGTCCCACATGAATTCGACTTTTTCCGGCGCGCTTTCTTCGATCGCCATCGCTTTCGGCTGGGTGTTGATGAAGTTCATCACGTCCCAGCACAGCGCGTTGACGCCTTCGCGGTTGGCGGCGGAGATCATGTAGTACTTTCCTTCCCAGCCCATGCCTTCCACAATCGCCTTGGCGCGTTCGGCAGCTTCTTCCTCACCAATCACATCAATTTTGTTGAACACCAGCCAGCGTGGCTTCTGCGCCAGATTTTCGCTGTATTGGTTCAACTCGTTGATGATGACTTTGGCGTTTTCCACCGGATCGGATTCGTCGATCGGCGCAATGTCCACCAGGTGCAACAGCACGCGGCAACGCTCCAGGTGTTTCAGGAAGCGAATGCCCAGGCCCGCGCCTTCGGAGGCGCCCTCGATCAGCCCCGGAATGTCGGCGACCACAAAGCTCTGCTCGTGGTCCATGCGCACCACGCCCAGGCTTGGCACCAGCGTGGTAAACGGATAATCGGCCACCTTCGGTTTGGCGGCGGACACCGCGCGGATGAAGGTCGACTTGCCGGCGTTCGGCAGCCCCAGCATGCCCACATCGGCCAGCAGCAACAGCTCCAGCAACAGATCGCGCGCTTCGCCGGCGGTGCCCAGCGTCTTCTGACGCGGCGCACGGTTGACCGACGATTTGAAACGGGTGTTACCCAGACCGTGCCAGCCGCCTTTGGCGACCATCAGTTTCTGCTCGTGACGGGTCATGTCGCCGAGGATCTCGCCGGTGCCCTGATCCTTCACGCGCGTGCCGACCGGCACCTTGATGATGACGTCTTTACCGCGTTTACCGGTACAGTCGCGGCTCTGGCCATTCTGACCGCGCTCGGCGCGGAAAGACTTCTCAAAACGGTAGTCGATCAGGGTATTGAGGTTCTCGTCCGCCAGCAGGTAGACGTCGCCGCCGTCGCCGCCGTCGCCGCCGTCAGGCCCACCGTTAGGGATATATTTTTCGCGGCGGAAGCTGACGCATCCGTTGCCGCCATCGCCTGCAACGACCAGAATCGCTGCTTCATCTACAAACTTCATTTACCGTCTCCGTAAATCATTCACCGGGCTGCTTCAAAGGAGCAACCTGGGGGGGTTCTGCCCGTCGCGGCCACCACCGGTGACCAATTGCGGAAAACATAGCGCCCGCCACGACCACAAACGCGCCAACATAGCCGACGAGATTTAACGTCGGCGCGGCGAACGCCTGGGGCCAGGCCAGCGCCAATAAATCAGAAAACAGCAGGGTAAACAGCGGGGTCAGCGTCACCAACGCACTCACCTGCGCCGCCTGCCAGCGCGCCATCGCTTCCGCCAGCGCGCCATAGCCGATCAACGTGTTGGCGCCGCAAAACAGCAGGCACGCCAATTGCCAGCCGCTAAGCTGGAAAATCACCTCGGGTTTGGCCAGAGGGAACAACGCCATCGCACATAAAGTGTACAACATAACCAGGATCTGCGGCGAAGCCAGCCGTCGCAGCAATACCTTCTGCGCCACGCCGTAGCTCACCCAGACCATCGCCGCACACACGCCCAGCATGACGCCCAGCGTGTAGTCCGTCAGCCGGGTAAAGATCTCTATCAGACTGACGTTGAAAAACAACATCAGTCCACAAATCAGCATCAAGGCGCCAATGACCTGGGTGATGCGCATGCGCTCTTTTAAAATCAGCACGCTGGCGAACATCATGCCCACCGGCGACAGCTGGCCAATCACCTGCGACGCCGTCGGGCTCAGGTATTGCAGCGAGGAACTGAAGAACACAAAGTTGCCCAACAGCCCCGCCGTGGCGATCGCCAACAGCAGCAGCCAACGCGGTTGACGGAACATCTTCAGTGGCGGCAGCTTGCCGCGCACCGCGAGGATCACGCCCAAACCGATGGCGGCCATGGTAAAGCGATACCAAACGACGGTAAACGGCTCCATCACCGCCAACACTTCTTTCATCGCGATCGGCAACGCGCCCCAGCAAACCGCCGTGGTTAACGCCAGGGAAATACCCACGCCGACCTGCTGCTTCGTATCCATATTACCTTCGCCAACGCTGACGGGGCTGCCCGCAGGCAACCCATAAATGTAAAAAGCCCCGCAACGAATTGCGGGGCTTACATCTATTTCGTAAGGCTCGAAAAATTATTCAGCTTCGATGCTGATGAATTTACGATTGCTCGGGCCTTTAACTTCGAATTTGACTTTACCGTCTTTCAAAGCAAACAGAGTGTGGTCTTTGCCGCAACCCACGTTGGTACCAGCGTGGAATTTGGTGCCGCGCTGACGAACGATGATGCTGCCTGCCAGTACTGCTTCGCCGCCAAAGCGTTTTACGCCCAGACGTTTAGCTTCTGAATCGCGACCGTTACGAGTCGAGCCGCCAGCCTTTTTGTGTGCCATTAATCCGCTCTCCTAACTTAAGCGCTGATGCCGGTGATTTTAACGTCAGTGAACCACTGACGGTGGCCCTGCTGCTTACGGTGGTGTTTACGACGACGAAACTTAACAATTTTAATTTTCTCGCCACGACCGTGAGCAACGACTTCAGCTTTGATCTTGCCGCCATCGACGAAAGGAACGCCGATTTTGATATCTTCGCCATTAGCGATCATCAGAATCTGGTCAAACTCAACCGCTTCACCAGTTGCGATGTCCAGCTTTTCCAAGCGAACGGTCTGACCTTCGCTTACTCGGTGTTGTTTACCACCACTTTGGAAAACCGCGTACATATAAAACTCCGCTTTCCGCGTGCCCGACTGTGTTAGTTCAGAGCGCGCTATAAATATTCACAATAGGGCGCGAATTCTACGCAAAAAAGCGGCGCATGACAAGAGCAGAATAAGACCAGATGTACAAAAAAGAAGAAAAAAAACACAGTTTCTTTCGTGGCGTTTATCTGAACCGTTTTTCAAGTACAATCATAGGGACAGTTACCGCCATGTACCGATGTGAGCAGCGATCTCAACGCGGTGAAGAGAAACACAGCTGAAAAAAACACAATGAACCTAGAGCAAATTACCGAGTTAACCGCGCAAGATATGGCGGCCGTGAACGCAACAATTCTCGAACAGCTGAATTCCGATGTCACGCTCATCAATCAGCTTGGCTATTACATTATCAGCGGTGGCGGTAAACGCATCCGGCCGATGATCGCCGTCCTGGCGGCGCGAGCGTTGGGCTATGAAGGCAACAAGCACGTCACCGTCGCCGCCCTGATCGAATTCATCCATACCGCCACGCTGCTGCATGACGACGTCGTCGACGAATCGGACATGCGCCGCGGCAAAGCCACCGCCAACGCCGCGTTCGGCAACGCCGCCAGCGTGCTGGTCGGCGACTTTATCTATACCCGCGCCTTCCAGATGATGACCAGCCTGGAATCGCTGCGCGTGCTGGCGCTGATGTCGGAGGCGGTCAACGTCATCGCCGAAGGCGAAGTGCTGCAGTTGATGAACGTGCACGATCCTGACATCAGCGAAGAAAGCTATATGCGGGTGATCTACAGCAAAACCGCCCGTCTGTTTGAGGCGGCGGCGCAATCGTCGGCGATCCTGTCCGGCGCCAACGCCGAGCAAGAGAAGGCGCTGCAAGATTATGGCCGCTACCTCGGCACCGCTTTCCAGCTGATCGACGATCTGCTCGACTACAGCGCCGACGGCAGCACCCTGGGCAAAAACACCGGTGACGATCTGAATGAAGGGAAACCGACCCTGCCGCTGCTGCACGCGATGCACAACGGCGACGACGCACAGCGTGAGATGATCCGCGGCGCGATTGAGCAAGGCAACGGTCGTCATCTGCTGGAGCCGGTATTGCAGGCGATGCAACAATGCGGTTCGCTGGAATACACTCGCCAACGCGCCGAGGAAGAAGCCGACAAGGCGATCGCCGCGCTGCAGGTCTTGCCGGCCTCGGAGCACCGCACGGCGCTGGAAGGCCTGGCGCATCTGGCAGTGCAACGCGAATTTTAAGAAACAAAAGTTTCTTAACGTTCTTATCAGGCCCGCTGAGGCGGGCCTGTCTAGGTATTGTTCTCTTCGTCAATGCGCGCCAGCAGGCCGCCTATCCCTTCCCGCATCAGGAAAGCCACCATTTTCTCGCGCTCGCTCTCCGTCAAATGGTAGTAATACTCGATCCATACCGCTAACGGATCCTGGCGTTCTACGTCATACGCCGCCCCATCTTCTTTCAGCATCAGCAGGTTGCGCGCGCCAGGCGGCAGGCTGTCGATATGATACTCCAACGCTTTTCCCTGCACGCCTTTACGCCTGCGGCTTATCCAGCCTTCGCGCCGGGCCATCAGATTGATTCCCTGTGGTGAGGAAGGTAATCCTGCGATGCCTGTCAGTTCCTTGGCGGCAAACCACTCGTTTTTCATAGCCATCATCTCTGGGCAATAGTGGGCAAAATCATTTTTGGAAATTACTTGGGTATTTTTTAGGAAATTTAATGGTATTCTTGTTTCCGAATAAGCGTTTCACGTTGTTCAAACGCCTAACCCTGATCCGTTAGTTATACCACTAACGCAACTTTGGCTAATCAGAAAAGGAATGTAAACATGAATTCAAGGAACCCAGATTGGCATCCGGCAGATATCATCGCGGCGTTACGCAAACAGGGCACCACGCTGGCGGCGGTGTCGCGCAAGGCCGGATTAAGCTCATCAACGCTGGCCAACGCGCTGTCGCGTCCCTGGCCGAAGGGGGAATGGCTGATCGCCGAAGCAATCGGCATCCACCCATCGGAGATCTGGCCAAGCCGCTATTATGATCCGCACAGCGATTGCCTGCTGGATCGAAAAGCCCGCATCAAATCGTGAACACGGGGCAAAAAAAAACCGCCGGAACAGCGTCCGGCGGCGTTTATCGGCTGACTATCGGCGACGATCAGTTATTGATGAACTTCTCGCCCAGTTCGATATCTTTGTGCAGCACGTCCAGCATCTCATTCAGCGCTTTCTGTTCGAAGGCGCTCAGCGTGCCGATATCCTTGCGTTCTTCAACGCCGTTTTTACCCAGCACCAGCGGCTGTGCGAAGAAGCGAGCGTATTTGCCGTCGCCTTCAACGTAAGCGCATTCCACAACGCCTTTCTCGCCCTGCAGTGCGCGCACCAGAGACAGACCGAAACGCGCGGCCGCCTGGCCCATGGACAGCGTAGCAGACCCGCCACCGGCTTTGGCTTCCACCACTTCGGTGCCGGCGTTCTGAATGCGTTTGGTCAGATCCGCCACTTCCTGATCGGTGAAGCTCACGCCAGGGATCTGCGACAGCAGAGGCAGGATAGTCACGCCAGAGTGGCCGCCGATGACCGGCACGTTCAGCTCTTCCGGCTGCTTGCCTTTCAGCTCGGCCACGAAGGTGTTGGAACGGATGATATCCAGCGAAGTCACGCCGAACAGTTTGTTCTTGTCGTAAACGCCGGCTTTTTTCAACACTTCCGCCGCGATGGCGACCGTGGTGTTAACCGGGTTGGTGATGATGCCGATGCAGGCTTTCGGGCAGGTTTTCGCCACTTGCTCAATCAGGTTACGCACGATGCCGGCGTTAACGTTGAACAGGTCAGAGCGATCCATGCCTGGCTTACGGGCCACGCCGGCGGAAATCAGCACCACGTCCGCACCCTGCAGAGCCGGGGTCGCGTCTTCGCCGCTGAAGCCTTTGATTTTAACTGCGGTTGGGATGTGGCTTAAGTCGACGGCAACGCCTGGGGTAACGGGGGCAATGTCGTAGAGAGAGAGTTCAGAACCTGAAGGAAGCTGGGTTTTGAGTAGAAGGGCGAGGGCCTGGCCGATACCGCCAGCAGCACCGAGAACTGCAACTTTCATCCTATACTCCTTTATTGTCTTAAATATATAAAGCGCCGTGAATGTGTTGGTGACGGACCTTAAATTATTACACCTTTAAAAACAATAAATTAGCTAATTGTTGCCTGCAGGTGCAATAAAATGACCGCTGTCGCGCCCATTTTAGATTAAATCGCTTACGCATGAAGGGCATAGCGCACACTAATCAAAAATAGTGCGAGGTTATTCACGAGCAAGTTAACCGGCCGTTACATTACACCCTTACGCAACATCAGAACAACATCATTTTAATAACATTTTATTTACCAACGCAGGCCGATTTTCCGACGTCAAAAGGGCATATTCATCACGGCCGGATTTTGTTAAAATGCCGCCCTTTCCTCGCCGCCCGGTCATGTTTATTTTCTTTGGGTCGGCCTTTGTTGCATAAAAATTCATCTATATGCATAATCATGACTTCCATTATCAACATTCCACGGTGCAAAATGCGTAATCCCGCAAAACAGGAAGATCTGATCAAGACGTTCAAAGCGTTATTGAAAGAAGAAAAATTCAGTTCTCAAGGCGAGATCGTTTTGGCGCTGCAAGAAGAAGGCTTCGAAAACATTAACCAATCCAAAGTATCGCGCATGCTGACCAAGTTCGGTGCGGTACGTACGCGCAATGCCAAAATGGAAATGGTGTATTGCCTTCCTGCCGAACTCGGCGTGCCGACCACCACCAGCCCGCTGAAGAACCTGGTGCTGGACGTCGACCATAACGACGCCGTCGTGGTGATCCACACCAGTCCGGGCGCCGCACAGCTGATCGCCCGCCTGCTTGACTCCTTGGGCAAATCCCAGGGCATCCTCGGCACTATCGCCGGCGACGACACGATTTTCGTCACGCCGTCCAGCGGCTTTACCGCTCAGAAGCTGCATGAAGCGATCCTGGGCGTGTTCGAGCAAGAGCTGTGAAACCTGGCGCTAACAAAGTGCGGCTACCGCCCGCACTTTGTTAGCGCTTCTTTAACCCTCGCGTTACCTTTCCGGCCTTCAACCGCGTTTAACACTGCTTTTTTATCCCGCAACAACACATTTCCATGACATATCCATGTAACCAGCAGTACCCACTGTGATCTTCCGCACTTTTGGTCAAAAGCACTTACCTTATTGAAATTACATAAATTTAACATCGAAAGATCGTTTTATGAGCGTTTTTTATTCCTTGTAGTTATAAAAAATAAGGTTCATTGGTTTAAAGTTTCACTAGCAACTGTTAGCTAACTATTAATTTTTCACGTTACTAGCTGTATACTCATTTCCGTGAACTGAATCACAGTTCGTTGGAACTGATAAAAGAATACGATGAGGTGAGATGATGAAAATTAAAGCTACCGTTGCAACCCTGAGCGTTCTGTCCATGCTTTCCTTTGGCGCATTCGCAGCACAATCTGTTGATGCAACCCAGGCCGCAAAACTGCAGCCCGCCGGTGTGATCACCGTGAGCGGCGTCGCCGCTGCGCCTTCTGACATTCGTCAGGCGCTGTCCGATAAAGCCGACGCCAAAGGGGCGACCGCTTACCGCGTGATCGAAGCGCGCAACGACGGCAACTTCCACGCGACCGCTGAAATCTACAAATAAGTACCGGCATTACCCGGCAACGGGCAATACATCTCTGGAATCAAACGCTGTCATAACGGCCTTCAAGAATAAAAATCGCTGCCAAGCCCTTCCAGGCTGTTATGACCAAGGATCGCTATCATGAACATGAAAACTACTCTCGCTGCACTCGGTTTGCTGTCTGTCATCTCCTTTGGCGCGTCTGCCGCCCAGCTGGTGACTAACGATCAGACCGCCAATCTGCAATCTATCGGCACCATTACCGTCAGCGGTATCGACGGCGCACCGACCGACATTCGCCAGGCGCTGTCGGAGAAAGCCGATGCTAAAGGCGCGACCGCCTACCGCGTGATCGAAGCGCGTAACGAAGGCAACTACCACGCCACCGCCGAGATTTACAAATAACAACTCTGGGAACGGCTTTGCAGAGCTGATTACCCTCGTCACTGCCACTGCCGAGTTCTGACGCAAACGCCGATTTCCCAGAGACCCTCTCGTCGTCCTATCCGACGAACCCCGTTGCCCTCGCTCGCGAGGGCTTTTTTATGGGCGTAAAAAAGGCCGCGAATGCGGCCCTTAGGTTGGCTTATGCGGCTGAACAATCAGTAGGTCACCTTCGGTTCCTGCTTTTTCGCCAACGCGTCCAACAGGCGATCGTGAATGCCGCCGAAACCGCCGTTGCTCATCACCAGAATGTGGTCGCCCGGCTGTGCGGTTTTCACCACCATCTCCACCAGCGTGTCGAGATCCGCGCTCCAGTGCGCCGGCTGCACGCAGGCATCCGCCACTTCCGCAACCTGCCACGGAATGTGATGCGGCTGGAACAGGAACACTTCATCGGCACGGCCGAGCGAAGGCGCCAGATCGTTTTTGCTGATGCCCATTTTCATGGTGTTGGATCGCGGCTCCAGCACCGCCAGAATGCGCGCCGTGCCGCCTACCTTGCCGCGCAGCGCGGCCAGAGTGGCCAGGATCGCCGTCGGGTGGTGCGCGAAATCGTCGTAGACCGTGACGCCGTTGGCTTCGCCACGCAGCTCCAGGCGGCGACGGGCGTTGATGAAGTCGCCCAAGGCGCGGCAGGCGTCCGCCGGCTGCACGCCAACGTGACGGGTCGCCGCGATGGCCATCAGGCCGTTATGCATGTTGTGCTCGCCCACCAGCGCCCAGTTCACTTCGCCGACCTGCTCGCCGTCGAGGAACACCGCGTAATGACTGGCGTCCGGCGTCAGCTTCTGCGCGCGCCAGGTGCCCTCTTCGCCCACCAGCTCCTGTTCGCTCCAGCAGCCCATCGCCATCACCTGCTTCAGGTGGCTGTCATTGTCCGGCAGGATGATCTTGCCTTTGCCCGGCACCAGGCGCACCAGGTGGTGGAATTGTTTCTGAATGGCTTTCAGATCGTCGAAGATATCGGCGTGGTCGAACTCCAGGTTGTTCATGATCAGCGTGCGCGGGCTGTAGTGCACGAACTTGGAGCGCTTGTCGAAGAACGCGCAGTCATACTCGTCGGCCTCGATCACGAAGAACGGGCTGCCGCCGAGGCGAGCCGAGACGTCGAAGTTGCCCGGCACGCCGCCGATGACGAAGCCCGGCTGGTAGCCGCAGGCTTCGAGGATCCAGGTCGCCATGCCAGCGGTGGTGGTTTTGCCGTGGGTGCCGGCGACCGCCAGTACCCAGCGATCGCGCAACACGGCGTCGTGCAGCCACTGCGGGCCGGAAACGTAAGGGATACCACGCTCCAGCACCGCCTCCACGCACGGGTTGCCGCGCGTCATGGCGTTGCCGATGATCACCAGATCCGGCGCCGGATCCAGCTGGGCCGGATCATAACCCTGAATAAGATCGATCCCCTGGTTCTCCAGCAGCGTGCTCATCGGCGGATAGACGTTGGCGTCCGAACCGGTGACGTCATGCCCCAGTGAGCGCGCCAGCATCGCCAGCCCGCCCATAAAGGTGCCACAGATCCCAAGAATGTGAATGCGCATAGGTTTCTCATGTGAGTGCATCGAATGTCGGCATATTCTAACGCTCAGAATCGTCCAGAAGAAATGGATTTGCCTATGAATGGCGCGCATCTTTGGGCTACACTGCTCGCGAAAACGTTGGCGGTTTGTTAACAGGCCGCTATCCATCCGTAGATTCAGGGATTGTGTCATGAAAACGTTAGGCGAATTTATCGTCGAGAAACAGCACGACTTCTCGCACGCCACCGGCGAGCTGACCGCGTTACTTTCTGCCATTAAACTGGGCGCCAAAATCATTCACCGCGACATCAACAAGGCCGGCCTGGTTGATATTCTGGGGACCAGCGGGGTGTCCAACGTACAGGGCGAAGTTCAGATGAAACTGGACCTGTACGCGAACGAAAAACTGAAAGCGGCGTTGAAAGCGCGTGGTGAAGTTGCGGGTATCGCTTCCGAAGAAGAAGATGAAATCGTGATATTCGACGGCGAGCGAGCTGAAAATGCCAAGTATGTCGTATTGATGGATCCGTTGGACGGTTCGTCCAACATCGATGTCAACGTCTCGGTCGGTACGATTTTCTCTATCTATCGTCGCATCACGCCGGTCGGCACGCCGGTGACCGAAGAAGACTTCCTGCAGCCGGGCAGCGCCCAGGTCGCAGCGGGTTACGTGGTTTACGGTTCCTCCACCATGCTGGTGTACACCACCGGTTACGGCGTCCACGCCTTCACGTACGATCCGTCTCTGGGCGTGTTCTGTCTCTCTCACGAGAAAGTACGTTTCCCGGCGAGCGGCAACATGTATTCCATCAACGAAGGCAACTACATCAAGTTCCCTCTCGGCGTGAAGAAATACATCAAGTACTGCCAGGAGCAGGATGAAGCGACGCAGCGCCCTTACACCTCGCGCTACATCGGTTCTCTGGTGGCGGACTTCCACCGCAACCTGCTGAAAGGCGGCATCTACATCTACCCAAGCACCGCCAGCCACCCGCAAGGCAAGCTGCGCCTGCTGTACGAATGCAACCCGATGGCGTTCCTGGCCGAACAGGCCGGCGGCAAGGCCAGCGACGGCAAAAACCGCATTCTGGACATCACGCCGGTGAAACTGCACCAGCGCGCGCCATTCTTCGTCGGCACCAAGTCGATGGTGGAAGACGCAGAACGCTTCATCGCCGAAAACCCGGACGAGTAACGCGATCTTTGCCAGGGTTCGGCGCCTTGCCGAACCCTTATTACCTTACAGCTTGAACGCCGCCATGCTCTGCGCCAGCAGCTGAGCCTGATCTTCCAGCGAGCGCGTCGCCGCCGCAGACTCCTCCACCAGCGCCGCATTCTGTTGCGCCACCTGATCCATCTGCGCCACCGCCAGGTTCACCTGTTCGATACCGCTGCTTTGTTCGCGCGTCGCCGCCGAGATCTCACGCATCAGCGCCGTCACCCGGCCCACTTCACCGGTGATGCCGCTCATGGTCTGCGCCGCCGACTCCACCATCTGTTCGCCTTCCTGCACCCGGTTTTGCGACGCTTCGATCAGCCCTTTGATCTCTTTCGCCGACTGGGCGCTGCGCTGCGCCAGGTTGCGCACTTCACCGGCCACCACCGCGAAACCGCGGCCCTGTTCGCCGGCGCGCGCGGCTTCCACCGCCGCGTTCAGCGCCAGGATGTTGGTCTGGAAGGCGATGCCGTCCATCACGCTGATGATATCGGCGATGCGGCGCGAACTGTCGGTGATCGCCTGCATCTTGCTCATCACCTGGCTGACCACCTCACTGCCCTGGTTGGCGATATCGGACACGCTCAGCGCCAGCTGGTTGGCCTGTTCACAGTTCTCGGCGTTCATTTTCACCGTCGAGGTCAGCTGTTCCATGCTGGCGGCGGTCTCTTCCAGCGACGCGGCCGATTCTTCGGTGCGCTGCGCCAGATGCAGGTTGCCGGCCGCCAGTTCGCGCGAACCGGTGTCGATCTGGCTGCTGGCGTCGCGCACTTTGCTGACCGAACTGGCCAGCGCCTGCTGCATACGCTGCATCGCCCGCACCAGGCGCCCCATCTCGGTATCGCCCTCGCCGCGGATCTCGTGGGTCAGATCGCCGCCGGCGATGTGTTCCAACTGCGCGATGGACTCGTCCAGCGGACGCAGGATAATCACGCGCAGCGCGAACCAGGCCAGCAACGCCAACAGCACGCTGAGCAGGCCCGCCACCACGATCAGCGAGATCTTGGTGCTGGCGTTGCTTTCCGCCTCATACACCTGCTTCTCGCCGAGCTTCATGGCGAAGCTGCGGAAATCGGTGAGATCCTTTTCAAACGCGATGCTCAGGGCGGAAATGCGCGTCTCCTGGATATGGTAATACTCATCGATCTTGCCGGCCTTGATGGCGGCGGCCATCGGCTTCACGCCCTGCTCCAGATAGGCGCGATAGCTGTTTTGCAGGCGGCTGGAGAGTTCGCGGCCGCGCTCGGTCACGGTGCCGACGCCGACAAAGCGCGCCATTTCCTTGTTCGACTGCTCGAGGTAGCCGTAGATGCGGCCCACGGTGGCGTCGGAGACATCAGTCTGGCCGATCTCCCGTTGGCGCACCGCCAGCGAGGCGGCGGTGCGGGCGCGCAGCGTCAGGTTGGAGCTGTTGGCCAGCGAGCCCAGCTCTTCGCCGAGGATCTGGTTTAAGGTATGGATCGAGCGCGATCCTTCGTTAATCGCGTTGACGCCAATAACGCTGACCATGATCAGCAGCATGGTCATCAGGCTCAGCAGGGCGATCAGCCCAGCCTTCACCGTAATCTTTTTTAGCATGAGTTCTTCCCGGCTTCAGAATAGTGAGATCAGACGTAGTAGGGGTGGCAAAACGCGGAGCCAGCTTTGCTGGCTCATTATTGTTTGTTGAAGTTATCGGCAGGCGGAGGCAAAACTTCATGCCGCGGCGGGATTAATCTGGAAATTATCCCTGCGTCGGCGCGCGGGGTTTTCGACGATGAAAAGGGCAGGAAATCGCAAAAGAGTCCGCTATAATAGCCGCCACTCCATTTCTGGTTTGATGATTAAAGGAAACCGACATGAGCTTGAATCTGGTCCCTGCTGGCAAAGACCTGCCGGAAGACATCTACGTAGTAATCGAAATCCCGGCCAACGCCGATCCAATCAAATACGAAATCGACAAAGAAACCGGCGCGCTGTTCGTTGACCGTTTCATGTCCACCGCGATGTTCTACCCGTGCAACTACGGCTACATCAACCACACCCTGTCTCTGGACGGTGACCCGGTTGACGTGCTGGTTCCAACCCCATACCCGCTGCAGCCGGGCTCCGTGATCCGCTGCCGTCCGGTTGGCGTGCTGAAAATGACCGACGAAGCCGGTGAAGACGCCAAGCTGGTTGCGGTGCCGCACAGCAAGCTGACCAAAGAGTACGATCACGTGAAAGACGTGAACGACCTGCCGGAACTGCTGAAAGCCCAGATCGCTCACTTCTTCGAGCACTACAAAGATCTGGAAAAAGGCAAATGGGTGAAAGTGGAAGGCTGGGCAGACGCTGCTGCGGCTAAAGCGGAAATCATCGCCTCCTTCGAACGCGCTGCCAAGAAGTAATTCCAGCCGCCGTCCGATGAAAAAACACCGCTCATTGAGCGGTGTTTTTTTTCTTACTGTTCTTCGAGACGCTTCAGCCAGTCACCGCTGGTAATTCGCGGGTAACCGTCCACGCTGTGTTTGTACAGGTAGATCCACGCACTCCCATAAGGCGTCTGAATCAGCTCGCGCTTATAGTCCTTGGTGTTGCTTTTCAGTTCGTCCAGCTCTGCCAGAATCGATGAGTTAATACGATACACCTCGCAATGTATCGTGCCCTCTCCAGGGATCGCCGCCGGGTAATGGCCCAGATTGTAAATCTGATAGCCTTCGAGCTCGTGCTCGCCGAGCCATTGGGCGTTGGTCATCCAATGGCTGTTTCCCTGTTTGCGTCGTAAACTGCCGTAGACAATTATTCGCATCGCTAAAACTCAAACTGATAGAGCAAATCTAATGCCTGGTCGAGACCAGACACCGCTTCAAGATACAACTTAGGCATCAGGCGATAACGCAACGTCAGCGTGGCCAGCGAGTCGAAAATGCCCACCCCATATTTTACTTGTAAGCCTGGGAGGACATAGCCGCTCACGACAACCTGGGAATTGTCGCCAACCCCTTGAGTGTCCAGAGCCAAATTACTCACGCCGAATGCCTCGCCGATTTTACCCACAAGTTGACCACTTTGTGCAACCCCCATGCCGATTAACATCGACGTCATGGCGTTGCCGTCGGCGCCTGAGCTGTTCAAGCCCTGGCCGCGCAGCAGATAAGACAGGGCTTCCTGTTGCGATTTGGCCGGATCGGAGAACACTTCCAGCTTCGGCGCATCCGCCAGGCCGGTCACGCGCACGCCGGCGGTCACGTCGTCCTCGGTGGATTCCGGGTTGCGGATCGCTTCGATATTGAGCAGCGGCTGATCCGGCGGGCCGGAGAACATCAGCTGCCCTTTACGCACGATCAAATCCTGACCATAAGCATGGAAGCGACCGGAAGGGATGTCAATCTGGCCATTAAGGCCCAGCCCTTTCTTGTCCTGTACCACTTTCAAATCACCCTTCAGGCGGGCTTTGAGGCCGAAGGCGTCCAGCCGCACGTCATTGCCGACGTGGATCATCAGGTTGCTGTTGATCGGAATCGAGGCGGTCTTCGGTTGAATCGGCTTCAGCTGGTCGTCCAGCATCACTTCGTCGGAAGAGACGCCCACCGCGCTTTCCGGCAGCTCCTGCACCGTGATGCGCGCCCAAGGGATGTCGACCTTGCCGTTGAGCGAGAACAGCTGCGGCGTGGCTTCGAACACCAGATCCGGCGACACGTCGATGCGGATCATCGGCGGCACCGTCACCCGCAGCTTGTCGCCCTTGGCGGCAATGCGCGCACGCCAGGCGTTGATGTCACGCCAGTCGGCATCGCCCGCCAGATTCAGCTGGCCGCGCGTGGTGCTGAGCAGCCCTTCCAGCGTCGAGGTCATGCCGTTGAAATTCACCGCCAGCCGCGCGTCGGTCATATCGAACGGCATCCAGTGGCCCTGCACCTTCGCCCGATCCAACGCCAGACGCCCGAACACCAGCGGCTTCTGCGCGCTGCCGCCCAGACGCAGGTTGGCGTTCAGCATGCCCGCCGCGCTTTCGCCCTTCATCAGCGCCGGGTTAATCAGCGCCAACGAAATGTTGGTGATATTGACGTTGCCGCTGATGGTGCGCCGCACCTGCGGATCCGCCACCTGGATATTGCCGTCGAACTGGCCGTTGTTGGTCAGTTTGATCCGCCAGTCGGCCTGCGCGCGGCCGTTGTTCAGACCGGCGTTGAGGGTCAGCGTATCGAAGGCGATCGGCAGCGCGTTGCCCTGCACCTGCTGCACCACCTTGACGCCGTTGCCGGCCAACGTGACCTTCGCCTCCGGCAGCGCGCCGCCCGGTTTCCAGCTGACGTCGGCCCGGCCGGTGAACACGCCGCTCAGGGCGGTCTCCGGGCCGAGGAACGGCTTGATCATCGCCAGATCGAACCGGTTGAGCACCACGCTGGCCTGGCCGCTCTGGCCGGCTTCGATGGTCTTCGGCACACACAGCTCGGCGTTCGGGTTCTGCCAACAGTGCGGCCCGATGCTGATTTTCTGCGCAGTGTTCAGGTAGTCCAGCGCGATGGCGCGCGTCAGGCGCCACTCCCCCACCGGCGTATCGAAGCGGGTATTGTTCAGATTGCCGCGCCAGCGCTGCTGCTGACGATCGAAGCTGCCCTGCAGCGCCAGCTGGCCGGAGACCGGCTTACCGTCGATCTTCAACTGCAGCTGATGCTGCTTCTCGCTGCCTTTGGCGTCGAGGGTCAGCAGGCTGACTTCCAGCGCGTCCTGCTTCAGTTGCTCGACGCGTACCGCCAGCTGCCCCTGGATCTGATCCGTGGAGCGCACGTCACCGTCGATCTTCACCCGGTTGATGCGCAGCGCCTGCCACTGCAAACCGGAGGCGGTCAAATCCGCCAGCAGCTGAGGTGCCTGCAGATTGCCGCGCAGCTTCAGCAGCCCTTTGGCGGTGCCGCCCAGGCCCGGCAGCGCGCCGTCCAGACGCGGTGCGTCGATGTTGGCGTCCAGGTTCCAGCTCTTCTCGTCCAGCTGTCCTTTGACGTTCAGCTGGTTGCGCCCCAACGTCAGATCGATGCCGGGGATTTTCCACTGCCCGGCGGCGTTGCCGCTCAGCGTGCCGCGCGCCGTGATCTTGTTCTGCTTCACGTTGCCGTCCAGCTGCAGCACCGGCACCTGCAGCTGCCAGCTGCCGCCGTGCAGGCTGCCGCGCGTGGTGATCTTGCCGTCGAGTTTCGCCGGCCATTCCGGCCACTGCTTGGCGGTATTGATGCCGCTCAGCGTCAATTGCGAGTTCCAGCTGATGGCCTTGCTCCAGTCCACCAGCGCGGTGAGATCGGTATTGCCCTGCAGCGCCGCCAGCCGCAGGCGCTCCAGCTTGAACTGCTCGACGTTGCCTTTGCCGTCCAGCGTCAGCACCGCCGGCGGCAGATCCTGACCTTTCAGATTGGCGCGCGTCGACAACGCATAGTCGGTCGCCTTGCCGTTAAAGCGCAGGCGGAAATCGTTAACCTGGTACTGCGCCTCGCCGCTCAGCGGCCATTTCAGCTGTTTGCTCTGCAGCGTCAGCGCCAGCGGCAGGCCGGCTTCGGCCAGCCGGGTTTGCACATCGAGCTGGGCGCCGACCGGGCCGGACAGGTTCAGCGCGACCTTCAGCTCATCACGCAACCCACCGCCGATGTTCAGCTTCACCTTTTCGCCCTTCAGCGGCTCGATGTTCAATGCGCTGTTGGCGGTGAGGGCCACCGGCCAATCGCCGGTCAGGGTCGCCTGCCCCTGCACCGATAGCGTGCCCTGCGGCGACTTCACGTCAAAGTTGTCCAGTTGGATATGCTGATCCTGCGTGCTGGCCTGCAGCAACAGACTCGTGATCAGCACGTCGGTATCGCCGGTCAAGCGCAGCTGTTCGCCGCTGATCTCTTTCACGGTGATATCCAGCGGCAGGCGGATGTCCGGCAGATCCGGCAACAGCGGTTTGGCGAACAGTTCCTTCAGCGTTTCGCCAAGCGGCTTCTCTTCCGGCTGCGGCGCCGGTTTCGCCGCGTCGGTAACCTGCTCACCGACCTTCTTCGCCACCTCGACCGCCGGTTGCACCGCTTCCGGCAACGGATTTTGCGGCGTTTTCGGCAAGGCGATCAGCAACGAGCCGATCTTGGTCGGCATCAGCGTCAACGCGCGCTCTTGCCACTGCGCGCCGGTGCGGAACTCGGTCAGAGAAATGGCGGTGTCGTCGACGGTGACCTTGACGTTGTTCAGCGCCAGCAGGCGCAGAGTGATCGGATAAGGCGTACTGAGATTGGTGGTCGGCTCACTGCTCTCCTCCACCGGCGCGGAGGGCGCCATCTCTTTGGTGTTCACCGCCACGTCCACGTCCTGAGCAGTCAAGGCGTTGACGCACAGCGAGCTGCGTTTAAAGCAGGAGAGATCGAGAGACAAATGGAATTGCCCGGCGTTGACCGTCACGCCCGGCATCTGATACTTCACGCCCTTCAGCGTCAGATCGCGCCAGCCGCCGCTGACGCCGGCGATCTCCAGCCCCGGCACCCAGCGCGCCGCGCCGTTGATGACCATATGCAAACCGGTGGTGGTCCCCACCAGAAAGGCCAGCCCGCCGATCAGCAGTAGCAGAACGACCAGAAATCCGAGACAAATCTTTTTAACCAGGCTCATAGTTCAGGCCCCAAACCGATGTAGAACTGCATCCCGTGAGTGTCCTTGTCTCCCACGGGCGCGGCGATATCCAGCTTCACCGGCCCCACCGGTGACTGCCAGCGCACGCCTACGCCGGCGCCGGTCTTGAAGTTGCTCTGCTTGATATCGTTCACCGCTTCACCGGAATCGACGAACATCGCCCCCCACCATTTGCCGGTCACGTTGTATTGATACTCCAGCGAGCCGGTCAGCATCTTGGAGGCGCCGGTCAGCTTGCCGTCGTCGCCGCGCGGAGAAATGTCTTTGTACTTGTAGCCGCGAATGCTGCGGTCACCGCCGGCGAAGAAGCGCAAATCCGGCGGCACCTTGTCGAAGTCGTTGGTTTCTATCCATCCCACCTGCCCGCGCGCCACGAAACGATGCTTGTCGGCGAGCGTGCGGATCCAGACGTTCTGCGCCTGCATCAGCGCGAAGTCCACGCCCGAGCCCCAGGTGGTGTCGGATACGTCGATGGAGTAGCGCTGGCTGTCGCCCCAGGTCGGCATCAGGCCGCCGCGCGAGCGGGTGCGGTTGAAGCTGACGCCGGGATACAGCAGCATGGTGGTGTTGCTGACGTTGCCCTGGGTAAAGTTATCCCAGCGCCAGGTCAGGTTGATCGCCCGCTGCCAGCCGCTGGAGAGATCCCAGTTGCGCGAAGCCACCACTTTGGAGGTCACGGATTTGGTGTCGTTAAGATCGACGTTCTTGAGCCCGCCCTGCAGCAGGTAATACTGCTCCAGCGGATTCTTCAACAGCGGGATCTTATAGGTCAGATCCAGCTGCTGCTCCGGCGCCGACACGCTGGCGCTGGTTTCCAGGCTGTGGCCGCGATCGTTGAGCCAGGGCTTTTTCCAGGTGCCTTTCACCCGCGGGCCGACGTCGGTGGAGTAACCGATACCGGTTTCGATGGTATTGCGCGTACGCGGCGTTACCAGCGCGTCCAACGGCAAAATCTTGTTCTCTTTGGCATCGTTGAAATCAGGGGACACCACCACCGAGTTGAACCAGTTGGTGGCGGACAAACGGCGGTTCAGCTCGGCCAAATCCTCCGAACTGTAGTAATCCCCCTGATGAAAGGGCACCAGATTTTGCAGATAGTCTTCGCGGATTTGCGAACCGGTGAATTTCACCTTGCCGAAGCGGTAACGTTCGCCGCTGTTGAAATCGATATCCCAAAACGCCTTGTGCAGATCTTCTGCCACGCCGAGCTGGCTTTTGGTCATGTCGGCGTCGAAGTAGCCTTTGCGCAGCGCCAGGCCGGTCAGCGAGCCTTTGAAACTGTCATACTTGCCGTGGTTGAGGATCTCGCCGATGGTCGGCCGATCCTTCTTTACCAGCGCCAGGTAGTCCTCATCGGTCTTCGCGCCGCCTTCCAGCACGATGTTGGCGCCGGCGATGCGCACCGGTTCGCCCGGATTGACCTTGGCATGCAGCACCGGACGCGACATCCCCGGCCGATCGTCCAGCGTAAACTCGATGGTCGGCTGGTAATAACCGAGCGCGCGCAGCCCCTGGCGCACCGCCTCATCCACCCGTGCGCGAAAGCGACCGTCGGTGCCGACCTCTTCAGGCGTGATCGACGACAGCCGCACCCGGACGTTTTTTTCCAACTCTCCGCTTAACCCCTCCACCTGCAGCCGCACGTTGGCCGCATAGGCTGCAGGTGCCGCAAGCAACACAGATATCAAGCACATGACCGGGTACTTTGGCACGTGTTCTCCTTATTGATTTTACTTTCCTGTTATGGTGTTCGCTCCGGGGCCAGGGCAGACTCCGCGCTATCATGACGGCAGCCCTCTTCAACCTTCTTCCGGACGCCGCCCGCTGCGCTTTGCCGCCGCGCAACAGGCGAATTCTTCACTTTTGGCGCTCAAAATACTGCGTTAAGCTTATACAAAATCCCACTTGCCGCTTATTGTGGGCAAAGACGCGGTGAGATACAACCGAACCGCCGCCATGTAGGGTCAATTCTTACTGTGACAACAGGAGTCAACCGTGGTGCCATTTTTTGATAAATCACAAACCGTCGATAAGGCAAGCGCGCTGCCTGGCCGCACCACGCCAATGCCTGTCGCAACGCTCAACGTCGTCACCGAACACTCGATGACTCAGGTGCCGGCCGGCATGGAAGTGGCGATCTTCGCCATGGGCTGTTTCTGGGGCGTTGAGCGTCTGTTCTGGCAACAGCCGGGCGTCTACAGCACCGCCGCCGGCTACAGCGGCGGCTACACGCCGAACCCGACCTACCGCGAAGTGTGCAGCGGCCAGACCGGCCACGCCGAAGTGGTGCGCGTGGTGTTCGATCCGCAGGTCGTCAGCTACAAGCAGCTGCTGCAGGTGTTCTGGGAAAATCACGATCCGGCGCAGGGCATGCGCCAGGGCGGCGACGTCGGCACGCAGTACCGCTCGGCGATTTACACGCTGAGCCCAGAGCAGCAGGCCGAGGCGGAAAGCAGCCTGCAACGCTTCCAGCAGGCGATGGCGGCGGCGGGCGACAAGCGCGTCATCACCACCGAGATCGCGCCGGCTCTGCCGTTCTATTATGCGGAAGACGATCACCAGCAGTACCTGTTCAAAAACCCGGAAGGTTACTGCGGGCTGGGTGGCATCGGCGTTTGCCTGCCGCCGCAGGGCTGATCCGATGCCGGCCGGCGGCACTTTTTTAACCGCTGGCGGCCCCTGTGGGGCAACTGCTATACTGTACGGGTCGCTTCTGCGGCCCGATAGCTTCCCTTCTGGTTGTTATCGCTGCTTTTTTTACTATGTACTACCCTTCCTCAAGAGCGCCGGCATCCCGTCGGCACGTATGGATCGATTATGTTAAACAGTATTTTACTGATTCTTTTTCTGATCGCGGTGAGTGCGTTTTTCTCACTGTCGGAAATCTCTCTGGCCGCCTCGCGCAAGATCAAACTGAAGCTGATGGCGGACGAAGGCAACATCAACGCCGCCAGAGTGCTTAAACTGCAAGAAACCCCAGGCATCTTCTTCACCGTGGTGCAGATCGGCCTGAACGCCGTGGCCATCCTCGGCGGTATCGTCGGCGACGCGGCGTTTTCCGGCACCTTCCAACAGTTCTTTATTCGCTTCCTGTCGCCCGAACTGGCGGAACAGGTCAGCTTCATCTGCTCCTTCGTGCTGGTGACCAGCCTGTTTATCCTGTTCGCCGATTTGACCCCGAAGCGCATCGGTATGATTGCACCAGAGACGGTCGCCGTCCGGATCATCAACCCGATGCGTTTCTCCATCATGATCTTCCGCCCGCTGGTGTGGTTCTTCAACGGCATGGCCAACCTGATCTTCCGCATGTTCAAGCTGCCGATGGTGCGTAAAGACGACATCACCTCCGATGACATCTACGCGGTGGTGGAAGCCGGTGCCCTGGCGGGCGTGCTGCGCAAGCAGGAGCACGAGCTGATTGAAAACGTGTTCGAACTGGAGTCGCGCACCGTGCCGTCTTCGATGACCTCGCGCGAAAGCGTGGTGTACTTCGATCTGCGCGAAAGCGAAGAGAGCATCAAGGAGAAGGTCTCGACCCATCCGCACTCCAAGTTCCTGGTGTGCGACGGCCATATCGATCAGGTGGTAGGTTATGTCGATTCCAAAGACCTGCTGAACCGCGTGCTGGGCAACCAGAGCCTGGTGTTGAGCAGCGGCGTGCAGATCCGCTCGGCGCTGATCGTGCCGGACACGTTGACGCTGTCCGAAGCGCTGGAAAGCTTCAAAACCGCCGGCGAAGACTTCGCGGTGATCCTCAATGAATATGCGTTGGTGGTGGGCATCATCACCCTTAACGACGTGATGACCACGCTGATGGGCGATCTGGTCGGCCAGGGCCAGGAAGAGCAGATCGTGGCGCGCGACGAAAGCTCATGGCTGATTGAAGGCGGCACGCCGATCGACGACGTGATGCGCGTGCTGGATATCGACGAGTTCCCGCAGGCGGGCAACTACGAAACCATTGGCGGCTTTATGATGTACATGCTGCGCAAGATCCCGAAACGCACCGACTTCGTCAAATACGCCGGCTACAAGTTCGAAGTGGTGGATATCGACAGCTACAAGATAGATCAGCTGCTGGTCACCCGGCTGAGCGACAAACCGGTGGCGGTGCTGCCGAAAGCGCCGGACGACACGCCTGCGGCCTGACGGCGCGAAGGACAAAAACATCAGCGGCCCCATCGGGGCCGCATTTTTTTACCGCTGTCAGCGCCGTGTTCAGCCGACCTCGGCCTGCAGCAGCTGCACCTGGCGGTTCACTTCGGACATCACGCTGAAATGGCGCTTGTCGCGAATCTTCGGCGGCAGGATTTTCCCCTCGTCGAATTCAAATGCGCCCACGTCCTTGATATACAGCCTTCCGCGAAACAGGGTCTTAACGTACTTCGCCACTTTCAAGGGGTTATAACGCTGGAAGATTCTCATTCTTTTACGCTCCTCCCGTTGATCCATGCGCTCAGCGAGCCGCCAAAGGTGGCAGCCTCGAAATTCAGAACGCAACTTGATTGCATGTAGTAGACCCAGTAAAGACCAGATCGTTCACTTCCGCCCGGTGATCTGCACTGGATTTACACTTTTTGACAGAATTGTATATGATGATTTATAACGTTTTCAGGATATCCCTTCAAAATCTGATGATTAGCGAACCAAGGGAAAAACTGCGATCCGGTTAACAGGACAGACCTCTTATCACATCCTATGCTTTAGGCTGTCGAAGTGCTGTCGCACAAATTCCCCCATTTACAAGGAGAAAGCATGAAAACAAGTCGCATGCTGATGGTATCCCTGCTGCTCGCCCCGCTTTTCGCTTCCGCGCACAACTTCCAGCTCCAGCAGCGCGTGGCGCCGGTTGGCGTCAGCGATAAAGGAGAGCTCAATTACGCTGACGGTAATTTTAGCTACCAGAATTGGAACAGCGCGCAGCTCAGTGGAAAAGTGCGGGTGATACAGCACATTGCCGGTCGCAGCTCCGCCAAAGACATGAACGACCCACTGATTGAAGCGATTAAGAAGGCGAAACTACCACACGATCGTTACCAAACGACGACAATCGTCAACACCGACGATGCCCTGATGGGCACCGCCATGTTCGTGCGCAGCAGCATCGAAGACAGCAAGAAAGAGTTCCCGTGGTCGCAGTTTATCGTCGACAGCGACGGCAACGTGCGCAAAGCCTGGGATCTGCAGCCGAAAGGTTCCGCCATCGTGGTGCTGGATAAGCAAGGGCGCATTCAGTTCGCCAAAGACGGCGCGCTGACGCCGGAAGAGGTGCAGCAGGTGATGTCCAAGCTGCACCAGCTGTTGGCGAACTAACTCAGAACAGCGACACCCGGAAGCCGGGGTTGAGGAAAGATTCACGCGGGGTATAGAGCAACGGCTTGCCCTGCCAATCGTGAATTTGCGCCCCGGCGGCCACCGCCACCGCGTGTCCTGCGGCGGTATCCCAAATATTAGTTGGCCCGAAGCGCGGATAGAGCTGCGCCTTGCCTTCCGCCACCAGGCAGAACTTCAGTGAGGAACCGACGGACACGGTCTGATGCTCGCCCAGCTGCTGCAGATAGTCTTTCAATTCGTCGTCGATATGCGAGCGGCTCACCACCACCAGCGGCGGATGCGCGTTGCTGACGCCGATCGCCTGCCGCACGCCCTTCTCTTCTTTCCAGGCCTTGCCGCGCTCCGCCAGATAGAGCACGTCGATCGCCGGGGCGTACACCACCCCCATCACCGCCTGCCCGTCTTCAATCAGGGCGATATTGACCGTGAACTCGCCATTGCGATGCAAGAACTCTTTGGTGCCGTCCAACGGATCGACCAGCCAGTAGCGCGTCCAGTTGCAGCGCTCTTCCCACGCCGGCGGATCCTCTTCCGACAACAGCGGCACCTCCGGCGTCAGGGCCGCCAGGCCGCGCTTGATGATGTGATGCGCCGCCAGATCGGCCGCCGTCACCGGTGAGTCATCTTTTTTCTTTGCGACATCAAGCGGTTGTTCACCGTCGTACACCGCCATGATCGCCGCCCCCGCCTCGCGGGACAGTTGGCAAATTCGCTCTAACATCATGCACCTCAACTCTGCATCTCCGTGGGAAATTTCCCTCTTTCTCTGCTAGCAGACTAGTTTTTTTTACGCCGAATATCCATCTCAACCGGCTAAGCCGCGGGAATTCCTCAGATCTTGTTGGGCACAACTGTGAACTTCCCCGCGTTACCCGCCGCCTTTTTCTGCCACACTTCACAGTTTACTGTGGCAAGCAGTGTTAATTACATTTCCCTCTGCGATAACACTCGAATAATGGAATGGAGAGAACCCCAAATGATGAAGCATCCACTGACGCTATCCGCGCTTGCGCTGCTGGTGTGCGCCTCGGCGCAGGCGGCCACCGTCGATCTGCGCGTGCTGGAAACCACCGATCTGCACAGCAACATGATGGACTTCGATTACTACAAGGACACGCCGACCGACAAGTTCGGCCTGGTGCGCACCGCCAGCCTGATCCAACAGGCGCGCCAGCAGGCCGCCAACGCGGTGTTGGTGGATAACGGCGACATCATTCAGGGCAGCCCGCTCGGCGATTACATGGCGGCCAAGGGGCTGAAATCGGGCGACGTGCACCCGGTCTATAAGGCGATGAACACGCTGGACTATGTGGTCGGCAACATCGGCAACCATGAGTTCAACTACGGGCTGGACTACCTGAAGAACGCCATCGCCGGCGCCAAATTCCCGTACATCAACGCCAACGTCATCGACGCCAAAACGCAAAAACCGCTGTTCACGCCATACATCATCGTCGATACCCCGGTGAAGGATCGCGATGGCAAGGCGCATACGCTGCGCATCGGCTACATCGGCTTCGTGCCGCCGCAGATCCTGGTGTGGGACAAAGCCAACCTGCAGGGCAAAGTGACGGTGGACGACATCACCGCCACCGCCAAGCGCTACGTGCCGCAGATGCGTAAACAGGGCGCCGATCTGGTGGTGGCGATCCCGCATTCCGGGCTGTCCAGCGAGCCTTACAAGGCGATGGCGGAAAACTCGGTCTATTACCTCAGCCAGGTGCCCGGCATCGACGCCATCATGTTCGGCCACGCCCACGCGGTGTTCCCGAGCAAGGACTTCGCCAACATCAAAGGCGCGGATATCGACAAAGGTCTGCTGAATGGCGTACCGGCGGTGATGCCGGGCCAATGGGGCGACCATCTCGGCGTGGTCGATCTGCAGCTCAACAACGATGGCGGTAGCTGGAAAGTGACCGCCGCCAAAGCGGAAGCACGGCCGATCTACGACAAAGAGAACAAGAAATCGCTGGCGGCGGAAGATGCCGCGCTGGTGAAGGTGTTGGCGGACGATCACAAGGGCACGCGCGAGTTCGTCAGCCAGCCGATCGGCAAATCCGACGGCAACATGTACAGCTACCTGGCGCTGGTGCAGGACGATCCGACGGTGCAGATCGTCAACAATGCGCAGAAGGCCTACGTTGAACATTACATTCAGGGCGATCCGGATCTGGCCGATCTGCCGGTGCTGTCGGCGGCGGCGCCGTTCAAGGTCGGTGGCCGCAAGAACGATCCGGCCAGCTTCGTCGAAGTAGAAAAGGGCCAACTCACCTTCCGCAACGCCGCCGATCTCTATCTCTACCCCAATACCCTGGTGGTGGTGAAGGCCAGCGGCAAAGAGGTGAAAGAGTGGCTGGAGTGCTCCGCCGGCCAGTTCAACCAGATCGACGTCAACAGCGCCAAGCCGCAAGGCTTGATCAACTGGGACGGCTTCCGCACCTATAACTTCGACGTGATCGACGGCGTCAACTACCAGATCGACGTCAGCCAACCGGCGCGCTACGACGGCGAATGCCAGCTGATCAACGCTAAGGCGGAGCGCATCAAGCAGCTGACCTTCAACGGCAAGCCGATCGATCCGAACGCCACCTTCCTGGTTGCCACCAACAACTACCGCGCCTACGGCGGCAAATTTGCCGGCACCGGCGACAAACACATCGCCTTCGCTTCGCCGGATGAGAACCGTTCGGTGCTGGCGGCCTACATCACCGCCGAAACCCAACGGCGCGGCGCGGTGCATCCGCAGGCGGACAACAACTGGCGTTTGGCGACCTTCAGCAGCCAGCAGCCGCTGGATATCCGCTTCGAGACCTCGCCTTCGGACAAAGCGACGAAGTTTATCAAAGAGCACGCCCAATACCCGATGAGCGCCACAGGCAGCGACAGCATCGGCTTCGCGGTTTATCGCATCGATTTAAGCGGTAAGTAACTCACTGTCACTGGCCGGCTCGCCCGGCCATTCATCGCCCGTTTGCGCGGCGCATAAAATAAGGGCGCCACGAAGGCGCCCAGAGTAATCCTCGGTGGGATTACAGGATTTCCAGCAGCTCGACGTCGAACACCAGCGCGCTGAACGGCGGGATGGACGCGCCTGCGCCACGCTCGCCGTAGGCCAGGTTGTGCGGGATATACAGCTGCCATTTGGAACCGACCGGCATCAGGGTCAGCGCTTCGATCCAGCCTGGGATCACGCCGCTGACCGGGAATTCTGCCGGCTGGCCGCGTTCAACCGAGCTGTCGAACACGTCGCCGTTGATCAGACGGCCGGTGTAGTGCACACGCACACGATCCTGACGGGACGGGATTGGGCCGTTGCCCTGCTCCAGTACGGAGAACTGCAGGCCAGACTCGGTCAGCGTCACGTCGTCGCGCTTGGCGTTGTCGTCCAGGAATTTCTGGCCTTCAACGGCCATCGCCTGCTGGCGCTCGCGGCGCACCGCATCCGCACGCTCGTGGATTTCACGCAGCGCACGGTGCACCACGTCTACCGGAACCGCCGGGGCATTCCCTTCCAGCGCGTCGCGCAGACCCGCCAGCAAAGCTTCCGGTTGCAAACCTTCCAGCCCGGACTCTTGCAGCTGCTGGCCGACCTGTAAACCAATCCCGTAACTTGCTTGCGCTTCAACGCTGTCAAAAGAAGGGGTTGTCATGGGGTTTTCCTTAAGTCTGTAAAAAGTCGAAAGCGCAGCATAACAGCGCGTCAATGCCGGGTAAAATCTTGTGTGGAGAATGATGACTTTTGTCGTAGAAAAAGAAACAATAACCTTCTGTTAACGCCCGCAGCCGCAAACCCCGGCCCTGCCGCTCAGCCGCCTTTCACTTCAATCAGTTAGCGGACTATACTGAAAGCAGGATATCGGGCAGGCGACGCGCTTGCCGCGCCGTGCTTATTATTACGCCGTCGAAGAGAGGTCACCATGGGCAGAATCGCGCCCAGGAGAAGGAAAACCACCCGCATCTACCAGCCGCTGCTGCGCACCTGGCTGAACATCAGCCAGCGCCTGAAACCCGGCACCGCACCCACGCAGGAAGACGCGGAGTCGCCATCGGAACCGCCGTCGGCCAACGACAAGATGCAGCGGGTCAAAACGCTGCTGGCCAAAGTCTGGCATCTGCCGGACGGCTTCCATTGGATGGAACCACTGCCCTACTTTCACCGCCGCTGGGTGCTGATCTTCGGCATCATTCTGCTGCTGGCGTTGCTGTGGCCCTACTCGCCCGAAAGACAACCGTTCCCGGTCTCTCAGCAGGAAACCAGCGTGCCGCTGCAGGCTGAGCTGCAAAACGGCGGTGGCGCCGCCACGCCGGCCAACGAACCGACGCCGGCGGGCAACTGGCAGCGTTATCAGATCCAGCCCGGCCAGACGCTGGCCCAGCTGTTTCGCGACAACAATCTGCCGGTGAATGAGGTGTTCGCCATGGCGCAGGTGGAAGGCGCCGACAAGCCGCTGAGCAACATGAAAGCCGGTCAGGAAGTGCGCATCGAACGCGACGCCAACGGCGTGATTAACGCGCTGTCGGTCACCACCGTGGACAACAGCCAGGCGCTGTTCCGCCGCCAGGCCGACGGCAGCTACCGCCGGGAACGCTAATCCCTACAGCTGCGCCAGCAGAAACTCGCGCAGCACCACGCCCTGGTTGTGCGCGGTATCTTTGCTGCCATACAGCAGCGTCAGCGCCTCCCCCTGCCGCAACAGCGCCACCAGCGGCTGCCAGGCGTCGTTGGCCGCCAGCTGTTGGCGGTAACGCGCCTCGAAGGCTTCCCACTGGTCGGTATGCTGATGGAACCACTTGCGCAGCTCGTCATCCGGCGCCACCTGTTTCAACCACTGCACGCCCGCCAGTCTCTCCTTGCTGATGCCGCGCGGCCATAGCCTGTCTATCAGATAGCAATGCGCCGGCGCCGGCGCGCTGAAGTCGTAAACCCGCTGTAGCGTAATCGTTGCCATCGCACGCTCTCCCTTTTCATCCCGTCTTCAAGCGTAGCGCGTTTTGCCGGGCGCAGAAAAGCAAAACGCCAGCGCGAGGCTGGCGTTTTAACCGGGTTAACAGCAGCGTAAATTACGCTTCTGCAACCACAACTACATTCAGCTGTGCGAACACGTCGCTGTGTACCTGGAAGTGCACTTCGTGCTCACCAGTGGTACGCAGAACGCCGTTCGGCAGACGAACTTCGCTCTTGGCAACTTCAACGCCTGCCGCAGTCACTGCGTCAGCGATGTCGCGGGTGCCGATAGAGCCGAACAGTTTACCTTCGTCGCCAGATTTGGAAGCGATGGTCACTGAACCCAGTTCGTTGATCTTGGTTGCGCGAGCTTCAGCAGCAGCCAGAACGTCAGCCAGTTTGGCTTCCAGTTCAGCACGGCGTGCTTCGAAGAACTCAACGTTTTTCTTGGTAGCAGGAACAGCTTTGCCCTGTGGTACCAGGAAGTTACGAGCGTAGCCCGCTTTAACGTTAACTTGATCACCCAGGCTGCCCAGGTTTGCTACTTTATCAAGCAGAATAACTTGCATTACCTTATCCTCTCAAAGTCGTTAATGGACAGTGGCCGATTACTGATGACGATCAGTGTACGGCAACAAAGACAGGTAGCGCGCGCGCTTGATAGCACGGGCCAGCTGGCGCTGATATTTTGCACGAGTACCGGTGATACGGCTCGGTACAATTTTACCACTTTCGGTGATGTAGTTTTTCAGCGTAGCGATGTCTTTATAGTCAATCTCTTGAACGCCTTCCGCGGTGAAACGGCAGAACTTGCGACGACGGAAATAACGTGCCATTTGGCTAGTCTCCAGAATCTATCAATTCAATCTGCTCGGCATGCAGAACCAATTTGCTCAGCCCGTTGCGCCCTTGATGGCAGCTTACAAAGCCTTGCACGGTAATCTGACTGCCGACCGTTAATCTTTGAGTTAGTGCTTGTGACTGTTGTCCGCTGACAACCACGGGCATTCTGCACCATGCTTGTCTGCTGAATCCGGCTTCCATCTGCTGCGAACGGTGCTCTAGCACAAATTGGCAGTGCGGTATCCCGGAAGGACTCACTTTTCGAACCGGCGCCTTGCACACAGTGCCCGACAAAACCAGACGATTAGCCGTCACGGCGGCAATTACTCTTCAGAATCCCCAGCATCTGCATCATCTGCGGTTTCGTTAGCGAAGTCTTCGCGGCGATCGCCACGACGTTCGTCTTTCGCTTTAACCATCGGAGATGCTTCAGTTACCGCGTGCTTAACGCGCATAACCATGCTGCGGATAACGGCGTCGTTGAAGCGGAAGTTAGTTTCCAGCTCATCGATCGCTTCCTGCGGCGCTTCAACGTTCAGCAGAACGTAGTGAGCTTTGTGCAGTTTGTTGATCGGATAAGCCAGCTGACGGCGGCCCCAGTCTTCCAGACGGTGAATCTGACCTTGCGCGTTAGTGATGGTAGCACTGTAACGCTCGATCATGCCCGGAACCTGTTCGCTTTGGTCAGGATGGACCATAAAAACGATTTCGTAATGACGCATCGAATTGCTCCTTACGGATTATTCAGCCTCCTGTCAGGGTCAACCGCGGCCCATGGAAGCAAGGAACGTGTTTAGTGTGCGGCTGAAAAATGACGCGTAATCATACTGACGCAGGGCGGGAAACTCAAGGACTGCGTGGGTTTTATTCGCGTTATTGAGAGGGGGTATGGGAAATAGCACGATTTGCTGGCGGGGAAACCTATGTACGCCGATCCATCAGTTTCAAAAATCTTTCAATGAAATCAGCACTGAGTCACAAATCTATTTCATTTTTTTTGAAAGAGGACATCAAAACGCCCCGCTTTTTAATCCGCCGCAACCGACTAAAATTAACCTTATCCGCCGCAGACAGCGCGACGAAAAAGATTCCAGGTTATTCAATGCAGATAAATGACTTTTTGCCGCAGCGACACTCGCTGTCAGGCCGTAACGGCAAAAAGTAAGAGAGGCACTATGAAACGCATCATTCTCGCGACGGCGCTTGCCGCCCTGTTCTCCGCCAACGTGATGGCCGCGACGGAGATCTCCTCACACCAGGCCGATCAACGCCAGAGCGTTGGCTTCGTCACTCTGAACCAGAACGTGGTCTCGCCGGATGACGCCAGCAGCCAGGTCAGTAAAATCGCCGATCAACGCGGTGCAAGCTCTTATCGCATCATCGCCCTGCACGAACCGGGCGACAACAGCACGATGCACGTCAGCGCCGAGCTGTACCGTTAAAAAGACGCGCCACGCCAGGGAAATCCCCAGGGCTTCATCAGAAAGCCCGTTCAGTCCGCACCGGAGCGCCGCCTGTCGGGCGCTCCACTTCCTCACCCATCACAGTTTGAGCAACGTCGGCGCGCTGAACGCCTTGCCCGGATTGTGCAATTGCAGCGCCATCCGCAGATAGTTTGTCCGTGCCTGCAGCAGTTCGGCGCTTTCCTCCAGCGTCGCCCGCTGCTCAAAGGAGAGCGAGCCGGCCTTCGGGGTTTGCGCGGCCGCCGCTTTCGGCGCGGAGGCGAACAGCGCCGTCATGTTTTGCACCGTATGCGCGGTGATGCGCGACAGCGGATTTGCCTTGTTTTGCCGCGCCTTGCCGTCGGCTGCCCCCAGCATCTCACTGAAGGCCATTGAGTTAAGATCGGCGCGCGCTTTCATCGTTCCCGCCAGCCCGCGCGCTGTCTCGGCCGTATTGCTGATACCCTTTATCATGCTCTCCGCTCCTTGCCGCCCCTGAAAGAATTCACGCTGACATTCTCCTCCGCCATGCGTCAAACAATGACCGAAACAGCCTGCAGAGAGCACCGCAATTCCACGCATCGCGCCCGGAGGCGCATTACAATTCGCGGCGAAAGAAATCGGTGGTGGCGGACAGCGCCAGCGGCGTGATGCGATGCTTCACGCCCGGCTCGACGAGCGATGTCAAACGGCCGTCCGCACCTTGCTGCCGCAGTTCAGCCGCCAAACGCAGGCTGTCCGCCGCCGGCACCACGTCGTCCGTCTCGCCGTGCCACAGCAGCAGCGGCCGCCCTGCAATCTGCGCCAAACGTCCTTCCAGCTCATACTCCGCCAGCACGGCGGTGCGCGCCGCAAACGCCGCCGGCGAGAGCGCCTCGCCCGTCTCGCCCAACGGCGGATACAGCGTTTGCGCCAGCGCACGGTAATGGCCGGAGCCCATCAGGCTGGCGGCCGCACGGATCCACGGAAAGCGCGCGAAGGCTCCAAGCGCGGTCATGCCGCCCATTGAGGCGCCGGCGACGCCGATGCGGCCGTCGGCGATCAGGCCAAGCCGCTCAAAATGCGCGTTGATCTGCGGCAGTTCGTCGATATTGCTGCGCAGGATCTCCCAGAATGACGCCAGGCGCCGCGCCTCATCGCCGTCGAATCGCTCGCCGTGCCGATCGGCATCCGGCAACACCGCCCGAAAACCGGCGCGTGCCAGCGCATAGGCGAAATAAGCGTACACCTCTTTCGACGAGGTATAGCCATGGCAGAAGAACACCGTCGGCAGCGGCCGATGATACTGCCCCGCCGGCACCGCATGGATCACCGCGATATCGCCAACCCGCTCGTCATGAATTTCGATCATCCGTTCATCCTCAACTCACCTGTTGGCATTCATCATGACAAACTTGCGCGAAGCAGCGTTAGCTCAATCTGTTACAGCTTATATTGCGTTACACTGAAGCCATCGCACCGGCGCTTACGAGGTCACCATGACGATTGCCCGCACACTCATTACCCTGACGCTGGCCGCACAGCTTTCCGCCTGCGGCATCATGACCACCACGCCGAAACCGCCGCCGCCCCCCACCGCTCAGGCGCAGGAGATCGTTCGCGCGCAGACCGCCGAGCTGGTGAAAATGGGCACCGTCACCGCCGTGGTGCGCGGCAGCCCGATGGACGTGGAAGCGGAGATCCAACGCAAGGCCACCGCCGCCGGCGCCCGTTATTACGTGATCATCATGAACAGCGAAACCGTCGTGCCGGGCCAATGGTATTCCCAGGCGATCCTGTATCGCTAAGGCGGGGATTTTTTAAGCAGCTTTACACTGGCTTTGCACTGGCTGAAGAAGGGTGTTGCACACTGAGGGACAGCATGCCGCATGTTGCGGGTGTCGATTCAGGATCTGACGAAGGGGAACGCCATGAAACGCTCCACCGCACTCACCTCCCTCTTGCTTTCCATGGGATTGCTCAGCACCGGCGCACAGTCCGCCGAGCTGGCGCCCGCCGATCGCGTGACGCCGCTCAGTGAAATCGCCGAGATCACCTTCAACGATTTGCCCGGCTCACCGCAGGAGGCGGAACTGGCCATCGCCCGCACCGCCGACCAACACGGCGCCAGCTATTACCGCATCCTGCGGATGGAAGAGCAGGCGCACCCGCTTGGCTGGCGCGCCTCGGCCATCTTATACCTTTAGTAGCTCATGCAGGCCGCATTCAACACCCCGCCGCTGACGGAGACGCCCCCCAGGAAAATCCCGGCGGCCAGGTGATTCGCTTCTATCTTGTCGCTGATGCGCGGCATGTAGATCTTCACGGCGGCGAACAGCAGCAGTTGCACCACCAGCGCCACCACGCCCCACAGCAGGTAATCCAGCAGGCTGATCGAGTTGATCGCCGCGCTGGCCAGCGGGATCACATATCCCAGGCAAGCGCCGATAAAAGCAAAGGCGGCGGATTGATTATCGGCCTTGATCAGCGCCCATTCGTCGTGCGGGGTGATGCGGGTATAGACGAACAGAAACACCAAAATCATGGCGAAACCGCTGAAGAAATAAGAGGCGAACGCCGCCAACGCGCTGAGAATATCCATGTGCATTTTCCTGTCAGAGTGAGGCTGAATTAAAAAGGTTTTCGCCGCCGGGCGCCACCCTTTTCCCTAACCGCCGATGGCGCGGTTCAGCAGCAGTTCGCACGCCTCGGCCGAAAGCAGGCTCTCGCCACGGTGATCCAGCGTCAGATGACACCAGGCGTCGGCGATCAGCGGGCTGGCGTGCTGCAGCAGCTGCGCGGCGCAGCACAGGTCGAACAGCTGTTGAGTCAGCAGCCGCCCCATCTCCTCGCTCGGTTGCCGGGCACGCTGCTGCCACTGCCGCCAGGCGTGATCGAACAACCGATTCTGGCCGCGCACCGGCTGCAGCTCGAACTGCAACATCTCGAGCGCGCCCGGCAGTTTATGCAGACTGCGTAACACGTCCAGACACATGATGTTGCCGGAGCCTTCCCAGATGCTGTTCACCGGCATTTCACGGTACAGGCGCGGCAGCTCGCTCTCCTCGCAGTAACCGATGCCGCCCAGCACCTCCATCGCCTCGGCGATGAACGGCATGCCCTGACGGCAGATGCTGTATTTGGCCGCCGGGGTCAGCAGCCGGCTGTAGATCAGTTCGCCTTCATTGCTGCGGCTCTCCCAGGCGCGGGCCAGCCGGAACAGCAACGCGGTATGCCCTTCCAGCCGCAGCGCCATGCGCGCCAAGACCTGGCGCATCAGCGGTTGTTCTATCAACAATTTGCCGAACGCCTGCCGCTGCAACGCATGATACAGCGCCACCGACAGCCCGCGGCGCATCAGGCCGTGGCTGCCCAGCGAACAGTCGAAGCGGGTCAGGCCGCCCATCTTCAGGATATGCCGCACCCCGTCGCCCTCATCGCCCAGCAGCCAGGCCGTGGCGTCCTGAAACTCCACCTCGCTGCTGGCGTTGGAGCGGTTGCCCAGCTTGTCTTTCAACCGCTCAAGGCGAATGGCGTTGCGGCTGCCGTCCGGCAAAATGCGCGGCAGGAAGAAGCAGGACAGCCCACCTTCGGCCTGCGCCAGCACCAGGTGCGCATCGCTTTGCGGCACCGAGAAGAACCACTTGTGCCCCACCAGCCGGTAGGCTTCGCCCGGCCCGCGCGCGCCGAGCGGCGTGGCGGTGGTGGTATTGCTCAAGACATCGGAGCCGCCCTGTTTCTCCGTCATGCCCATGCCGATCAGCAGGCCGCGTTTTTGCCCGCCCGGCAGCAGATGAGCGTCATAACGATCCGACAGCAGCGGCGTCAGCCAGGAGCGAAACTCGGCCGGTAATGCCTGCAGCAGCAGCGGCGTGGCGCCGAAGGTCATGGTCACCGGGCAGAGCGTGCCGGCTTCGACCTGCGCATGCAGCATAAAGCGCGCGGCGCGCGCTACGAAGGAACCGATGCGCGCATCCTCCTGCCAGGGCAGGTTGTGCACCCGGTTGGCGATCAGCCCCTGCATCAGGATATGCCAGGCGGGATGAAAGCGAACGTCGTCCAGCCGCTGGCCGGTGGCGTCGTAGCGCAGCAGCTCCGGCGGGTTGGCGTTGGCCAGCCGCCCCAGCTCCAGCGACTCCTGCGTGCCGAGCTGCTGGCCCAGCGAAGCCAATACCTCGGCGTCCCAACCGCCCTGCTCGCGCTGCAACGCTTCGCGCAGCGGCGTATCGGAGAGAAACAGGTTGCTGTTGCCCAGCGGCTTGGGTTGGTTAAAAACGGTGTGCGTAGTCCAGACCATGAGAGTGCTCCCTGAAAAAAGCGTCAGGGGTAAGTATGGTCGGCGCAGAGATTTCTGCCGCAGGCGGGATCACAAGAGGGGGAATTAACGGGAGCACGGCGCCCCCGTCAGAAGAATCAGCCGCGCTGGCGCACCGCTTCGAACAGGCAGATGCCGGTGGCGACCGACACGTTCAGTGAAGAGACGGTACCGGCCATCGGGATGCTGATCAGCTCATCGCAGTGTTCGCGGGTCAGGCGGCGCATGCCTTCGCCTTCCGCGCCCATCACCAGCGCCATCGGGCCGGTCATTTTGCTTTGATACAGCGTATGGTCGGCTTCGCCGGCGGTGCCGACGACCCAGACATTCATCTCTTGCAGCAGACGCAGCGTGCGCGCCAGATTGGTCACGCGGATCAACGGCACGTTTTCGGCGGCGCCGCAGGCCACTTTCTTGGCAGTGGCGTTCAGCTGGGCGGAACGGTCGCGCGGCACGATCACCGCGTGCACGCCGGCCGCATCGGCGCTGCGCAGGCAGGCGCCGAGGTTATGCGGGTCGGTCACGCCGTCCAGCACCAGCAGGAATGGCGTTTCCACGCTCTCCAACAGCCCCGGCAGATCGTTCTCCTGATACTGACGCCCTTCGCGCACCCGGGCGATGATCCCCTGGTGCACCGCGCCTTCAACCTTGTCATCCAGCCACTGGCGGCTCGCCACCTGGATCACGATGCCGGTCGCTTCCAGCTCGGCGATCAGCGGCTGCAGGCGGCGATCTTCGCGGCCTTTCAGGATAAACACTTCCAGGAAGCGTTGCGGATCGCGCTCTAACAGGGCTTTGACGGCGTGGATGCCGTAAATAATTTCGCTCATGATGCTCTTTTAAAGTCGTGCGGCCGGCGATAACCGGCCGATGGTAACGATGTGCGGCAGGTTAAGCCTGCTCGGCACCTTTCTTCTTGGCTGCGCGTTTGGCTTTGGTCGCCGCCGCGATTTTCCGCGTTTTGTCGGACGCTTTCTTGGCTTTCTTTTTCGCCTTCTTCACGTTGTCCGCGGGCTTGGCGTCATCCTGCTTACGGAAGGCGCTGTCCGGCTCGAAGTTGGCCGGCGGTTTGCCGCCGCGGCGCTTGCCGCGCCCCGCGCTACCGTTGTCGCGCAGCGTGCGCTGGCCGCCCTTCTTGGCGCGATCGCGCTCGGTTTTGCCTTCACCGCGCGCTTTGCGGGTGCTGGACACCAGCGCGAAGTCGATCTTGCGCTCGTCCATATGCACCGCATCCACGCGGATCTCTACCGTATCCCCCAGGCGATAGACCGTGCCGGAAGACTCGCCGATCAGGCGCTGGCCGATATTATCGTAGCGATAGTAATCATTATCCAGCGTTGATACGTGCACCAGCCCGTCGATGAACAGATCGTTCAGGCGCACGAAGAAGCCGAAGCCGGTCACGCTGGAGATAATGCCGCTGAACACTTCACCGACGTGATCCTGCATGAAATCGCACTTCAGCCAGTCGGCGACGTTGCGCGTCGCTTCGTCCGCGCGGCGCTCGGTCATCGAGCAGTGTTCGCCCAGCTGCAGCATCTCTTCGAATTCGCTGTGCCAGCCGCCGGTCGGCGTCCAGCGCTCTTTCGGCTCGCCATGCTCTTTGGCCAGCTGGTATTTGATCGCGCGGTGCAACGCCAGATCCGGATAACGGCGGATCGGCGAGGTGAAGTGGCCGTAAGAGGCCAGCGCCAGGCCGAAGTGGCCGCGGTTTTCCGGATCGTAAATCGCCTGCTTCATCGAGCGCAGCAACATGGTTTGCAGCATTTCGTGGTCAGGGCGCTCGGACACTTCATCCATCAGCACCGCATAGTCCTTCGGCTGCGGCTTGTTGCCGCCGCCCAGCGTCAGCCCCAGCTCGCTCAGCACGCTGCGCAGCGCGGAGATATGGTCATCGCTCGGACGATCGTGCACGCGGTACAGCGCCGGCTCGTTGCGTTTCTCGACGAAGCGCGCGGCCGCCACGTTGGCCATGATCATGCACTCTTCGATCAGCTTGTGGGCGTCGTTGCGCACCGTCGGCTCCACGCGCTCGATGCGGCGTTCGGCGTTGAAGATGAATTTGGCTTCTTCGGTTTCAAACGCGATGCCGCCGCGCTCGGCGCGCGCCTTATCCAGCACCTTGTACATGGCGTGCAGCTCTTCCAGGTGCTTGACCAGCGGGTGGTAATGCTCGCGCAGCTCCTGATCGCCCTGCAGAATGTGCCACACCTTGTTGTAGGTCAGGCGGGCGTGGGAGCTCATCACCGCCTCGTAGAACTTGGCCGTGGACAGGCGCCCCTGAGCGGAGATGGTCATCTCGCACACCATACACAGGCGATCGACCTGCGGGTTCAGAGAGCACAGCCCGTTGGACAGCACTTCCGGCAGCATCGGGATCACCTGCGACGGGAAATACACCGAGTTGCCGCGGCTGCGCGCTTCGTCGTCCAGCGCGGTGCGTGGACGCACATAGTAGCTGACGTCGGCGATCGCCACCCACAGTCGCCAGCCGCCGCCGCGTTTTTTCTCGCAGTACACGGCGTCATCGAAGTCGCGCGCGTCTTCACCGTCGATGGTGACCAACGGCAGCTTGCGCAGATCGACGCGGCCCTTCTTGGCCGCTTCCGGCACCTGTTCGCTGAGATCGGCCACTTGCTTTTCCACCTGCGGTGGCCAGGTATGCGGGATCTCATGGGTGCGCAGCGCGATATCCACCGCCATGCTGGTGCCCATTTTGTCGCCGAGAATCTCGACGATCTTGCCGACCGCTTTGGTGCGGCGGGTTGGGCGCTGAGTCAGCTCCACCACCACCATGTAGCCCATGCGCGCGCCGCTGACGCTGTCCGCCGGGATCAGAATATCGAAGCTCAGACGGCTATCGTCCGGCACCACGAAGCCGGTACCGGCATCCATGAAGAAGCGGCCGACGATCTGGCTGGTTTTCGGCACCAGCACGCGCACGATGCGCGCTTCGCGACGCCCTTTGCGATCCGCGCCCAGCGCCTGCGCCAGCACCACGTCACCGTGGATCGCCATTTTCATCTGTTCGGCGGACAGGTACAGATCGTCTTTGCTGCCTTCAACGCGCAGGAAGCCGTAGCCGTCGCGGTGGCCGATCACCGTGCCGCGCAGCAGGTCCAAACGCTCCGGCAGCGCGTAGCACTGGCGGCGGGTAAACACTAACTGGCCATCGCGCTCCATGGCGCGCAGGCGGCGGCGCAGCGCTTCCAGTTGTTCTTCGCCGCTGAGGCCCAATTCGTTGCCCAGTTCTTCGCGGCTGGCCGGCGTTTCTCGTTTCGCCAAATGGGCCAGGATATATTCACGGCTGGGGATGGGAGATTCGTATTTTTCTGCTTCTCGTTCCAGGAATGGATCTTGTGACATTGCGGTTCCTCCGTTGTCATCAGCAGGATGACGTTGAGCCTTGTCTTCTCAACGTCGTTTTATTCGACAAGCAATAGCTTGTAGAGCGGCGGATTGTCTTCGACCATGTCGGCCAACGTATGCTTATCCAGCTCTTCAAGGAAATTCTGTACGCCCTGTTGGAGCACCTGCTTCAATCGGCAGGCAGGGGTGATGTGGCAAAACTCGCTGCTGCAGTTAACCAACGCAAGCGGCTCCAGCGCCCGCACGACATCGCCGAGGCGAATGCTCTCGGCCGGTTTGCCCAAACGGATGCCGCCATGCTTGCCGCGCACCGCCGTGACAAAACCGACCCGGCTCAACTGATTGATGATCTTCACCATATGGTTGCGAGACACGCCATACACCTCGGTCACTTCCGAAATACTGGTCATCTTGTCCTGCGGCAACGAGGCCATGTAGATCAACGCCCGCAGACCATAATCAGTAAAACTTGTTAACTGCACATCTTACCTCTGGGTATGACTTTACCCGTCTGATACGCCGCTTTTCGGCGCTATTCAAAAGATTACTCATTGGATAATAAACCAGCCGGAGAGTTCGTCGCTAATTATTTAGCGAATCCCGCGCCCTAAGGCGGGTTTATGAAAGGATTTTTTGACGTGAAACCGCAATCGGAGGGAGTCAGGATAAAAACAAACCGGGACGCGCCCGGTTTGTTTAATGCCGCAAAGCCTGATTATGCGTCGAACGGGTCGCGCAGGATCATGGTTTCGCTGCGATCCGGGCCGGTAGAGATGATGTCTACCGGTACGCCGGTCACTTCTTCGATGCGCTTGATGTAGTTCAGCGCAGCCTGAGGCAGCTTGCTGTGCTCTTTCACGCCAAAGGTGGTTTCGCTCCAGCCCGGCATGGTTTCGTAGATAGGCTCAATGCCTTCCCAGCCTTCAGCCGCCAGCGGAGTGGTGTCCACTTCACGGCCGTCCGGCATGCGGTAACCCACGCAGATTTTCACTTCTTTCAGGCCGTCCAGGACGTCCAGTTTGGTCAGGCAGAAGCCGGACAGGGAGTTGATCTGCACCGCGCGACGCACCGCTACCGCGTCCAGCCAGCCGGTACGACGACGACGGCCGGTGGTGGCGCCGAACTCGTTACCCTGCTTGCACAGGTACTCGCCGGTTTCATCGAACAGTTCGGTTGGGAACGGGCCTGCACCCACGCGAGTGGAGTAGGCTTTCACGATACCCAGCACGTAGTCCACATAACGCGGGCCGATGCCGGAACCGGTAGCCACGCCGCCGGCGGTGGTGTTGGAAGAGGTCACATACGGGTAAGTACCGTGGTCGATATCCAGCAGGGTGCCCTGAGCGCCTTCGAACATGATCAGATCGCCACGCTTGCGCGCGCCGTCCAGCAGTTCGGAAACGTCAACCACCATCGCGGTCAGGATATCGGCGATAGACAGCACGTAGTCCAGCGTCGCCTGATAATCGACGGCTTCAACTTTGTAGTAGTTGACCAGTTGGAAGTTGTGGTAATCGACGATCTCTTTCAGCTTAACGGCGAAGGTTTCTTTGTTGAACAGATCGCCGACGCGCAGACCGCGACGAGCCACTTTATCTTCGTAAGCCGGGCCGATGCCGCGACCGGTGGTGCCGATCGCTTTCGCGCCGCGCGCTTTCTCACGCGCGTTATCCAACGCAACGTGGTAAGGCAGGATCAACGGGCAAGCTTCAGAGAGTAACAGACGTTCGCGTACCGGGATGCCACGCGCTTCGAGTTCACCCATTTCTTTCATCAACGCGTCCGGCGCCAGAACAACACCGTTGCCGATGATGCTGGTGACGTTTTCACGCAGAATACCTGAAGGAATTAAATGAAGAACGGTTTTTTCACCGTTGATTACCAGAGTGTGGCCAGCGTTATGGCCACCTTGGTAGCGCACAACATATTGAGCCCGTTCAGTCAGCAGGTCTACAACCTTGCCTTTACCTTCGTCACCCCATTGGGTGCCCAGTACGACGACGTTCTTACCCATTTTTCAAAATCACCGATTGCTTAAAAATGGATTCTACCACCGTAATTTTCGATTTTCAGCACTTTTAGCATACGATTGCATAAATTTTGGGCTAGACTTTAAAGACCCGTGCGGCCGCTCAACATGTAGTAGATCACGCAGCCCGCAACCACTATTCCACCGCCAAATCGCCGCAGCGTCGCGTCCGGCAACTGCGACATCGCCACAATCATTTTGCGCCAGGCCTGCGGAAACAGCATCGGCCCCAGTCCTTCCAGCACCAGGACCAGCCCGAGCGCCAGCCAAATCGTTGAGTTCATGCATCCCCCAAAAACGAGAAAGGGCCCGCGAAAACGGGCCCTCGATCAGATTGCCTGCCGCGCTTATTTGCGCAGGGTATCAGGCGACTTCATGTAGCGGAAGAAATCGCTGTCCGGGCTCAGTACCAGCACGTCCTGGTTGTCCTTGAAGCTGGCTTCATAGGCACGCAGGCTGCGGATAAAGGCATAGAAGTCCGGATCCTGGCTGAACGCGTTGGCGAACAGCTTGGCTGCTTCAGCATCGCCTTCACCACGGGTGATACGCGCCTGACGCTCGGCTTCCGCCAGGGTACGGGTCACTTCGTAGTCCGCGCTGGCGCGCAGTTTCTCGGCTTCTTCCTGGCCCTGCGAGCGCAGGCGACGGGCTACCGCTTCACGCTCGGCGCGCATACGCTGGTAGATGGCGTCGGAGACTTCGGCCGGCAGGTTGATTTGCTTGATACGCACGTCGATCACTTCGATGCCCAACGCCGCCATGCTGTTCGGGTTCACCTGCGGCTGTTTGCCGGTGGTTTCCCGCTCAACGCGCGCCGCCGCAGAGGCGATAGCGTCATCGGCTTCGGTGGTCGCCACTTCTTCGCCGTCACCCACGGTGCCGGTGTTCAGCGCGTCACGCACGTCAGACATCAGCTTGCCGCGCGAGTCGGTCACGATGTCTTTCACGTCCAGGCGGCCGATTTCGGAACGCAGACGGTCGCTGAACTTACGCTTCAGCAGCACTTCGGCCTGGGAGACGTCGCCGCCGCCGGTCGCCAGATAGTAGCGGCTGAAGTCGCTGATGCGCCACTTCAGATAGGAGTCAACGATCAGGTCTTTCTTCTCGCTGGTCACGAAGCGATCGGCCTGGTTGTCCATGGTCTGGATACGCGCATCCAGGTTCTTCACGGTCTCAATGAACGGGATCTTGAGGTGCAGACCCGGCGCATACACCAGCGGCTTGTTTTCGCCGTCGCGCAGCACCTTGCCGAAGCGCAGCACGATGCCGCGCTGGCCTTCCTGCACCACGAACAGCGAAGCGTACAGCACCACCAGCACCGCGAGGACAATAACTACAAAAGACTTACGCATTGATTACTCTCTCCCTACGCGAGTGGTGTCGTCACGCTGCGCATTCGCCCGGCGCTGATCCATAACCGATCCGCTGCTGGTGCGCGGGGTGCTGCTGTTGGCAGCCGGCGCTGGATTCGGATTGAGGCGAATCAGGCTGGTATCCTTGTTGCCGCTCTCCGTCGCCGCGCCTTGGCCGCGCAGCATCTGATCCAGCGGCAGCACCATCAGGTTGTTGCCTTTGTCGCTCACCAACACCTTACGGGTATGGCCCAGCACTTTTTCCATGGTTTCGATATACAGACGCTCGCGGGTGATCTGCGGTGCGGACTTGTATTCCGGCAACAGCTTGGCAAAGCGCGCCACCTCACCCTGAGCTTCCAGGACGGTGCGGTCTTTATAAGCCTTGGAGTCTTCCAGCAGACGCTGCGCCTGGCCGTTCGCACGCGGCTGAACTTCGTTGGCGTAAGCTTCCGCTTCACGGATGTATTGCTGCTCGTTCTCACGCGCGGCGATCGCATCGTCGAACGACGCCTTCACCTCTTCCGGCGGACGCGCCGCCTGGAAGTTGACGTCCAGCAGCGTGATGCCCATGTTGTAAGGACGAATGGTCTCTTCCAGCATGCGCTGCGTATCGTTACGCACCACGGTACGGCCTTCGGTCAGGATGCGATCCATCGAGTATTTGCCGATCACGCCGCGCAGGGCGCTGTCGGTCGCCTGGCTCAGGCTGTCGTCGGCATTGACGACGCTGAACAGGTACGCTTCCGGGTTGGTCACGCGGTACTGCACGTTCATTTCCACGCGCACCACGTTTTCATCGGAGGTCAGCATCACGCCGGACGCCGCCAGCTCACGCACGGATTCCACGTTCACCGGACGCACGTCGTCGATGAAGGTCGGCTTCCAGTTCAGGCCCGGCTGCACCAGGTGGCTGAACTTACCGAAACGCGTCACAACGCCGCGCTCGGCTTCCTTGATGGTGTAGAAGCCGCTGGCGGCCCAGATCACCACCACGGCAACCGCCGCGATACCGATAATGCGGCCGCTGAAGCCCGGGCCGGAGGCCCCGGTGCCGCCGCTATTGCTGTTGGAGCCTTTGCCCCCGCCAAAACCGCTCAATTTCTTGCTCAGTTTGCGGAAGATATCATCCAAATCAGGTGGCCCTTGATCACGACCGCCTTTGTTGTTACCGCCAGAGTTGCCGCCATTGTTATTGCTGCTCCCCCACGGGTCGCGGTCCTGTCCGTTATTACCGGGCTGATTCCACGCCATGTTTTAGCTCCATATTCTGTGATTGGGTACTTCAGGCTTTCGCGAAGCATAAATGTAACAGGATATGATCATACGATAAAGTCAATCAGGTCCTGTTCTTGCTTGCAGAGACGACGCCATTCGACGATCGGCATTCGCACCACCACGCCAATGCTGCCGTCCTCTTCGTTCCACTCTTTTTCAATCGCCTGAAGCTGGTAAAAACGGCTGCGAAGACGGCCTGCCCGTGGCGGTAAGCGCAATTCGTAATGCGCGATCTCCCCCGATAAGCGCTCCGTCAACGCCTGATACAGCAACGGAATACCCTCTCCGCTGGCGGCGGACAGCCACACCCGGATCGGCAGGTTTTCATCGTTGCGGTCGATACGCGGCACAAAATCGTCCAGCATATCTATTTTGTTCATCACTAACAGTGTAGGGATTTCATCCGAGTCTATCTCCGCCAGCACGGTGTTCACCGCGTCGATGTTCTCGTCGACGCGCGGATCCGCCGCGTCGATGACGTGCAGCAGCAAAGAGGCCTGGCGCGTCTCCTGCAGCGTCGCCTTGAAGGCGGCCACCAGATCGTGCGGCAGGTGCCGGATAAAGCCTACGGTATCCGCCAACACGGTATCCCCCACGTCCGGCACGTCAATGCGCCGCAACGTAGGATCCAGGGTGGCAAATAGCTGGTCCGCCGCATACACCTCGGCAGACGTTATTCGGTTAAACAGGGTGGATTTGCCGGCGTTGGTATAGCCCACCAGCGATACGGTCGGCACATCGGCGCGGGTTCGCGCGCGTCGGCCTTGTTCACGCTGCTTCTCTACCCGCTCCAGGCGGCGCAGAATCAAGCTGATGCGATCGCGTAACAGGCGACGGTCGGTCTCAAGCTGGGTTTCCCCCGGCCCGCGCAGGCCTATCCCCCCTTTTTGCCGCTCCAGGTGCGTCCAGCCGCGTACCAGACGCGTGGCGATGTGACGCAGCTGCGCCAGCTCCACCTGCAGCTTACCTTCATGGGTGCGGGCACGCTGGGCGAAAATGTCTAAAATCAGCCCGGTGCGATCGATCACCCGGCATTCGCACAGGCGCTCGAGGTTTCTTTCCTGCGCCGGGGAAAGGGAATGATCAAACAGGACAACAGACGCGCCGCTGGCTTTCACCGCATCTGCAATTTCTTCGGCCTTTCCTTCGCCGACAAAGTACTTCGGATGCGGGGCTTTGCGGCTACCAGTCACCACTTGCAAAGCTTCGACACCGGCTGAGGAGACCAGCGATTCGAACTCGCTGAGATCTTCCGTATCTTTGTCTTGCGAGAAATAGATATGAACCAGTACGGCCTGCTCACCGGCTTCATAACGGTCAAACAAGCGTGCAACCTCTCAAACGGACACTCACCGTGAGTTTGGGGGACATAAACAGCACGCGGCTGTTTATGCTCCCCGTCATGGTTGACTTGCAACGCGCTTTATTCAGCGTCATCGCTTTCCTGCTGCGGCTGTTGCTGCGCAGACGGATTGTTACCATGGTGATAGTTGCTTGAACCGCCGCTCGGATTGTTGCTGTGATGCGAGACCGGGCGTGACGGGACAACGGTAGAGATAGCGTGCTTGTACACCATCTGGCTAACCGTGTTCTTCAACAGGATGACAAACTGGTCAAAAGACTCAATCTGGCCTTGCAGCTTAATACCATTCACCAAATAAATAGAAACCGGAACACGTTCACGACGCAATGCGTTCAGGAACGGATCTTGCAAAGATTGCCCCTTAGCCATTCTATCTTTTCCTTATTTGCTTGTTGTTTGTAACTAAGAACCTGTCGGCTCTAAAATAAACGACGTAAAAAATTTGCGCGCTGAATACTCAGCAATTGTACACAATCACCCAACCTATGCACTAACAACCTGTGTCACCGAGTCCAAAGCCTCTCCCGGCTTTTCACTGTCCAACCAATGGACCGACTCCCAACCCCGTAACCAGGTCATCTGGCGTTTAGCCAACTGACGTGTTGCGCAAATACCACGATAAACCATCTCATCGTAACTAATTTCACCAGACAAGTATGACCACATCTGGCGGTAACCGACACAGCGAATGGAGGGCAAGTCCGTATGCAAATCACCCCGTGCGAAAAGTGCACGCGCTTCCGTCTCAAAACCCGCCGCCAACATTTGATGGTACCGCAGCTCGATGCGTTGATGGATCAACTCACGGCTGGTCGGCGCTATCGCAAATTGGTGAACTTGATACGGTAACGATTCACCCGAAATTTTAGTCAGTTCCGTTAAAGTTTTACCCGAAATAAAAAAAACTTCCAGTGCTCTGGACAGTCTCTGCGGATCATTCGGATGAATTCTCACTGCCGCGACCGGATCGATCGCCTGTAACTGACGGTGCAGCGCCTCCCAGCCCTGCTCCGCCGCTTGCCGTTCGATGCGCTCGCGCACCGCGGGATCGGCGGACGGCAACGGCGACAGTCCTTCCAGCAACGCCTTGAAATACAACATGGTGCCACCCACCAACAGCGGAATGCGGCCGGCGGCGGTGATATCGGCCATCTCTTTCAGCGCATCGGCGCGGAACTCCGCAGCCGAGTAAGCTTCGGCGGGATCGCGAATATCGATCAGCCGATGCGGCGCCTGCGCCAATTCTTCGGCGCTCGGCTTGGCGGTGCCGATATCCATGCCGCGATAAATCAGCGCGGAATCGACGCTGATCAGTTCCACCGGCAGGCGCTCGCGCAGCGCGATCGCCAGCGCGGTCTTGCCCGAGGCGGTCGGCCCCATGATGAAAATAGCCGGGGGACGTGATGTCATTTCAGTTTCAGTCATGCTTGAGGGCCGCCAGTGCGGCCTGTAAATCAACGGGTTGTAAAAGTCCGCTCGGTGGCGATTTGACCAGCTGCGGGCAAAGTCGTTCAACGTCGGTCAGCAATTGTATCGCTTGCGAGGTGTTCCACTGTTCATGTTCGCTGCCGAGACGGCGAGCGAGCCAGGTGGCCAACACCGCGGGCGACATCTCCTGATGCTCGGCCAGATAGCCTAACAGTTCGGGTATCAGTTTTTGTAAATTTTGTTGGCGTAATGGTAAAGGCACTGCGCGCAGCGTCACACGGCCGTGATCCGTCTGCAAGTCCAGCCCCATCATCGTCAGCAGCGCCTGATGCCGCGCGATGGCCGCCGCTTCGTTCTTGTCCAACGTCAGCTTGACTGGGATCAGCAGCGGCTGCGGCCGCAGCCCTTCCGTCGGCGGATTGAGCTGCGCCTGGCGCAGCCAGCGCTCGGCCACCGTCAGGTTGAGCAACGCCGGCTGCTGGCGCTGTTCAATCAGTGCGTAGCACGGCGGATGGATCATCAGCACCCGGCCAAAGCTGTGTTGCCCGCTCGCCAACGGCGTTTCCACGGCGGCTTTCACCGGTGGGAACAGCGGCGGCCGACTCGGGGCTTCCGGCGCGGCCTCAGCCTGCGGCTCGGCGGCAGGCCGCATCAGTTTGCCGTACAGCTCGCCTTCGCGTTTCTGGTAACCGCCCGCCGTTTGCCAACTGGGCTGCGGCGCGCGCTCGCGGGCAGCGCCGGCCGGTGGCGGCGTTTCGCGACGCGGCGCCGGCTGTGAAAAATGGTTGCCGCCGGCGGCGACGCGGTTTTCCTGCTGCCAGACCGGCGCAGGCGCCTCGTCAGGCGTTTCCGCCAACGGCAGCGACGGCGTCTGCCCGGCCTGTTGCAGCACCGTGGTCACCGCCTGGTAGATAAAATCGTGCACCAGCCGCGCCTGATGGAAACGCACCTCGTGCTTGGCGGGATGAACGTTGACGTCCACCTGGTGCGGATCCACCTCCAGATACAACACATAAGCGGGCTGCTGATCGTCTTTCAACTGATCCTGATAGGCCTGACGAATGGCGTGGTTGATCAAGCGATCGCGCATCATGCGGCTGTTGACGTAGCAATACTGCATTTCACCCAGTTGGCGCGCCCCGTCCGGATCCGCCACCCAACCGCGGATGCTCAGATCGCCATGCTGCCAGTCGATGTTCAGCGCATGCTGCAAAAACGCCGGGCCGCAGATGCTGCCCAAACGGCGCTCGTGCTGGCTTTCTTCCTTCGCCGCCCGATATTGGCGGATCAGTTTGCCGTTGTGGCTGAGGTTGATCGCCACATCGAAGCGCGCCAGCGCGATGCGCCGCACCACTTCATCGATATGGCCGAATTCGGTTTTCTCGGTGCGCATGAACTTGCGGCGCGCCGGGGTGTTGTAAAACAGATCCAGCACTTCCAGCGTGCTGCCGACCGGGTGCGCGGCGGGTTTGACCGTCACCGCCTGTTCGCGCCCTTCGGCATAGGCTTGCCACGCTTCGCTCTGGGCTGCGGTGCGCGACGTCAGGGTCAAACGGGAAACCGAGCTAATGCTGGCCAGCGCTTCGCCGCGAAAACCGAGGCTGACGATCGCCTCCAGGTCGTCGAGCGTGCTGATTTTACTGGTGGCGTGCCGCGCCAGCGCCAGCGCCAGATCGTCCTTGCCGATGCCGCAGCCGTTGTCGCGAATGCGGATCAACTTGGCGCCGCCGCGTTCGATATCGATATCGATGCGCGTCGCACCGGCGTCCAGGCTGTTTTCCACCAGCTCTTTGACGACCGACGCGGGGCGTTCGACCACCTCTCCGGCGGCGATCTGGTTGGCGAGCTGTGGCGGTAACACCTGGATAGGCATGCTGACTCCTGTAGCGGTGGCGCTAGGCCTGCGGAATGGTCAGCGTCCGATCCAGCGGCGCGACGTCCGACTTCAGATTATTGACCCGTTTCAAATCGCCGACGCTGACCCCGTAGCGAGAAGCGATGGAGGACAGCGTGTCCCCGCGGGCCACTTTATGTTTAGACGGCTTCTTCGCCGGCGTTTTCGCTTTGGCGACGGCGGTGACGGCGGCGGTTTTCCCCGCCGGCACCTTCAGGCGTTGCCCGACCCACACGCCGTCTTTCTTCAGTTTGTTCAGATCCCGCAGCGCCGCCATGGTCGTGCCGTAGCTGTCGGCGATGCCGGACAGCGTCTCCGCCCGTTTCACCACGTGGATCTGGGTCTTGCCGCTTACGTTGCGGCTCGCGCCGGCCGAGCTGACGATAGGCTCAGGCTGGCGCACGTCTGGTGTTGAAGTGTTAACCGCCGCTGCGACGTCCAGCGGTCGGTTTTCCACCTTTGGGTCGGCTTGCAGCGGATGCGCCAGGAAGTAGCTGCGCAGGCCGTTATGAATGGCCTTGGCAATCTTCTCCTGATACGCGCTACTGCCCAGCAGCCGCTCCTCCGTGCTATTACTGATAAATCCTGTTTCCACCAGCAGCGATGGAATATCCGGCGAACGCAGCACGCCCAGGCTGGCGTGTTCCGGCCGGCGTTTATGCAACGATCCGACGCTCTGCAGCTGCTGCAGCACCTTCACCGCCACATCGTAGCCAACGCGCTGCGAGTGGCCGAACTGCAGATCCAGCACCGCCTGGCTCAGATAAGGGTCGGCCTGGCTGTTGGCCAGCAAGTCGCCGGCGCCGCCGAGCAGCTCGGACTGCTTCTCATGCTGTTCGAGCCAACCGGCCATTTCGCTGTTGGCGCGGCGATTGGACAGCACCCAGACGGAAGCCCCGCTGGCGCTGCGGTTTGGCGCGGCGTCGGCGTGGATGGAGACCAGTACGTTGGCGCCCTGTTTACGCGCAACGTCGGAGCGCCCCATCACCGAAATAAAATAGTCGCCGTTACGCGTCAGCACCGGCTTGAACTGCGGATCGGCGTCCAGCATCGCCTGCAGGCGGCGCGCGATGGCGATGGTGACATTCTTTTCTTTCAACCCGCTCGGGCCGATGGCGCCCGGATCCTGGCCGCCGTGGCCGGCGTCGATCGCCACCACCACCCGATCGCCGGAACCGGCGGAAACGCGGCTGCTGCGCGGCGTCACCTCAGTGGCGGTGCCCGCGACCACGCTCTGTTTATTGGTAAAGGGATTCGATCCCGTCGGCGCTTTGCGCAGCGGCGGCTCCGGCGCTTCACGCACCGCGACCGGCGCCTGACGCGGCGGTTGGCTGACGGCGACCGGCGCAGGCGTTTGGACCGGCGCTTTACGCGCCACGGTATTGACGCCGCCTTCGGCCGTAAGGGTGAATACCACGGTGTGCACGCCGCCGTTCTGGCGGGTGGAGACGCGGGTTTTAGCGCGCTGAGTCAGATCAAACACCAGGCGCACGCTCTGAGCGTCTTTCGGCGCGCTGGAGCGAATGCTTTTCACCAGGTTTTGGCCGCTGAAATTGAGCGGCAGCCCGCCGACCTTGCCTTTCTGGTTGACGTCCAGCACCACGCGCTCCGGGCCGTGCAGCGGGAAAAACGCGTAGTCCGGCGGGCCATTGAAGCTCACCGACACCGTCGCTTCGCGCTGGGCGTTGGACACTTTGATATCGGACAGCGAGGATGCCGCCAGCGCGTTCAACGCGCCGAGCGGCCCCAGCACGGCGATCAGCATGATGACCGCAAATTTTTTCAACACATGCGTCATTGCAGCATCATCCCTGTGATCCATGAATACGGTCTAACAGCTGGCTGCCGTAAGCAGAAATCGCCTCGATCTTCGCCTCTCGCCCCTCGCCCTGATAGCTGAGGTGCAGCGCCAGATCCGGCTCCGGCAGCACGCCGGTGCCCTGCTGCGGCCATTCGACCAGGCAGATGGCGTCTTGCGCGAAGTAATCGCGAATGCCCATAAATTCAAGCTCTTCCGGATCGGCCAGGCGATACAGATCGAAGTGATATACCGCCAAGGGCTGCAAGGCATAGGGCTCCACCAGCGTGTAGGTCGGGCTTTTGACATTGCCCTGATGCCCCAACGCCTGCAGGAAGCCACGGCTGAAGGTGGTTTTACCGGCGCCCAGGTCGCCGTAGAGATAGATGACGCTGGCGCGATCGCAGGCCTTGGCCAAAGTGGTGCCCAAAGCGACAGTCGCTGCCTCGTCCGGCAGAGGTAAAACGAGTTCTTTCATTCGATAAAGTCTATTTTGCCCACTCAGGGTTAACGAAATGAAGGATGTCCGGCAGTAAATCGGTCGCCAACATGCCTCTTGTTCCTTGTCTTTCCGCTACGCGATCGCCGGCCGCGCCGTGTACGACGCAGCCCGCACAGGCGGCATCATACAGCGAGAGCTTTTGCGCCAGCAAACCGCCGATGATGCCCGACAGCACATCGCCCATGCCGCCGGAGGCCATGCCGGCGTTGCCGACGTCGGCGATCGCCATCTGGCCCTGCTCATCGGCGATCAGCGTGCCGGCGCCTTTCAGCACCGCCACGCCGCCGTAGCGCGCCGTCAAGTTACGCACGGCAAGTAAGCGATCACTCTCGATGTCGGCAGTGCTGCAGCTCAACAGCCGCGCCGCCTCTCCGGGATGCGGAGTCATCACGCGATTCTGCCGTTTCTCGGGATTTAATGCCAGCAAGTTCAGCGCATCGGCGTCCCACAAGGCCGGTTTATCGCTGGTTTGCAGCACGTTCAAGGCGTTTTTGCCCCACTCAGCCTGGCCCAGCCCCGGGCCAATCACCAGCACGTCCGCCCATTGCATCGCCTGCCGCAAGGTCGTCTCGTCCAGCGCCTGCGCCATCAACTCCGGCCTGGCCGCCAGCAGCGACGCGACGTGCTCAATGTGAGTAAGCACTCGCACCAATCCAGCCCCGCTGCGCAGCGCCGCTTCCGCCGCCATGCGAATGGCGCCGCCGAATCCGCGGTCGCCGCCCACCAGCAGCAGACGGCCATGCTCGCCCTTATGGGCGCAGGGGCGCCGCGGATGCAGCCAGCGCGGCAACGCCTCGGCGGTAAGCCGCTGAATCTGTTCCGGTTGCTTCGCCAACCAATCCGCTAAGCCTAGCGTATTCTGATGAAGTTGCCCGACCCAGTCGCGCGCCTGCCCGGTCAGCAAACCCGGCTTGAGGCCGATGAACGTGACGGTATGCGCGGCACGCACGACCGCGCCCGGCGCCGCGCCGCTTTCCGCCAGCAGCCCGGACGGGATATCGAGCGCCACCACCGGCGCCGAATGGCGGTTGGCGGCCTCGATCAGCGCATCGTAAGGCGCGCGCGGCGCGCTGCCCAGGCCGGTGCCTAACAGACCGTCGATAATAAGAGAGACGGACGCCGGCCAGCGGCTGTTCGCCGGCAGAATATCGCCGCCGGCGGCCAGCCAGGCCTCGCGGGCCGCTGCGGCCTCCGGCGGCAAAGGGCGTGCGCCTTCGCAGGCGATCACCGTCACCTGCACGCCCGCCGCCTTCGCCAAACGCGCCACCACATAGCCGTCGCCGCCGTTGTTGCCGTGGCCACAGAGCACCAGCCAGTGGTTGCAGCAGGGATAAGTGTCGCGCGCCAGTACGTAGGCCGCCTGACCGGCGCGCAGCATTAAATCGTAAAGAGAAAGACCGAGCGAGGCCGCCGCCGCAGGTTCCGAACGACGGATCCAATCCGCAGGCCAGACAGAGTGTGGTAAACTGTCAGCGTATGCTTTTTCACTGTGGCCCGTCATGACGCACCCCCTCGATCTCCATCAACTCGCCCAACATATCAAGCAATGGGGGCAATCGCTAGGATTCCAGCAGGTTGGCATCTGCGATACCGATCTCAGCCTGGAAGAGCCGAAGCTGCAGGCCTGGCTCGACAAACAGTACCACGGCGAGATGGAGTGGATGGCGCGCCACGGCATGCTGCGCGCGCGCCCTCACGAGCTGTTGCCGGGCACGCTGCGGGTGATCAGCGTGCGCATGAACTACCTGCCGGCCAAGGCGGCGTTCGCCAGCACCCTGCAGAACCCGCAATTGGGCTACGTCAGCCGCTATGCGCTGGGGCGCGATTATCACAAGCTGTTGCGTCAGCGCCTGAAAAAGTTGGGCGATCAGATCCAGGCCTACTGCGGCGAACTGAATTTCCGCCCCTTTGTCGACTCGGCGCCGGTCATGGAGCGCGCGCTGGCCGCCAAGGCGGGCATCGGCTGGGTTGGTAAACACTCACTAATTCTTAACCGCGAAGCCGGATCCTGGTTTTTCCTCGGCGAACTGCTGATCGACCTGCCGCTGCCGGTGGATCAGCCACAGGAAGAGCAGTGCGGCCGCTGCGTCGCCTGCATCACCACTTGCCCGACCGGGGCCATCGTCGCGCCCTACACCGTCGATGCCCGGCGCTGCATCTCCTACCTGACCATCGAGCTGGAAGGCGCGATCCCGGAGGAATTCCGGCCGCTGCTCGGCAACCGTATCTACGGCTGCGACGACTGCCAGCTGATCTGCCCGTGGAACCGATTTTCGCAACTCACCGACGAAGACGATTTCAGCCCGCGTGCCGCGCTGCATGCGCCGCAGCTGATCGATCTGTTCAGTTGGACGGAAGAAAAATTCCTGCGCATCACCGAAGGCTCGGCGATACGCCGCATCGGTCACCTGCGCTGGCTGCGCAATATCGCCGTGGCGCTGGGCAATGCGCCTTATGAGGACAGCATCGTGCTCGCGCTGCACACGCGCTTGGACCAGGACGCCATGCTGGACGAACATATCCACTGGGCGCTGGCGCAACAGCTCGCTCGCCGTGAAGCGCAGGGCATCGAGGTGCAAACGGCGCAGAAAAAACGGTTGATACGGGCTGTGGAAAAAGGTTTGCCAAGGGATGCCTGACGGGGTGCGCCGCACGGGCGTATCGCCCGAAATCTCACTCTGTGGATTTGTGCATAAAAATAAAAACACGTTGTCTTTCAACTGCAACAAAAAGAGCAAGTGATCGGCATAACGTTTTGGGATAAATAAATAAGCTTATAAATCAAATATATAAATATTTAATTTGTATGACGTTGATTTTTCAGGCTGGCGGGTTTATGTACAGAGGCTGTGGATAACTCTGTTCACAACGTTTTTAGCAGGTGTGTAAAACGGGACAAAAACCCGCGCCGGATAAGGCGTTGGATTTGAGTTTGAAACGAAGAGAAAATTGGAGCGGGAAACGAGACTCGAACTCGCGACCCCGACCTTGGCAAGGTCGTGCTCTACCAACTGAGCTATTCCCGCATTGAGATGCTTTTGGCATCCGGTCACCAAACACTGGCGTGACCTTTGAATTTTTGGAGCGGGAAACGAGGCTCGAACTCGCGACCTCAACCTTGGCAAGGTTGCGCTCTACCAACTGAGCTATTCCCGCGTCGCATAGGTACTGCTTGATACTGCTTTATTTATTCATCATGCCGCATCGCGACATTGTTGAATTTGGAGCGGGAAACGAGACTCGAACTCGCGACCCCGACCTTGGCAAGGTCGTGCTCTACCAACTGAGCTATTCCCGCCCGGCGTATCGATGGTGGAACGTTACGAAATTCTTCATCGGTACGGGGTGCGCATTATACGAGAAATCCTTTTTGTCGCAAGCCCCTGAAAGCAAAAAAACGCGATTTTTGTTTGATTGCCGATTAAAGCGCCAGATTGGCGAATTAAGCGGCTAAAAACGGCGTTTTTTCCCCGCAGAGGCCGCCATCGCCTTAAAGCTGAATGAAATGTTCGCGGTAATAAGCCAGTTCGGCCACCGATTCGCGGATGTCATCCAGCGCCTGATGGGTGCCCTGCTTCTTAAAGCCGCCGAGAATTTCCGGCTTCCAACGGCGCGCCAGTTCTTTCAGCGTGCTAACGTCCAGGTAGCGGTAATGGAAGTAGGCCTCCAGCTCCGGCATGTAGCGGAACAGGAAACGGCGATCCTGGCCCACGCTGTTGCCGCAGATCGGTGATTTGCCGGCCGGCACCCATTGCTGCAGGAAGGCGATGGTTTCCAGCTCGGCGGCGCGATCGTCCTGCTGGCTGGCTTTCACCCGCTCCACCAGCCCGCTGCCGGTATGGGTGCGCACGTTCCACTCGTCCATCAAGGCCAGCTGCTCGTCGGATTGGTGCACGGCGATCACCGGCCCTTCCGCCAGGATGTTCAGATTGGCGTCGGTGACCAGCGTGGCGATCTCGATAATACGGTCACGCTCGGGATCCAGCCCGGTCATCTCCAAATCGATCCAAATCAGGTTATTTTCGTTTGCTGTCATGATGTTTCCTGCCTAAAAGCCGAGAGAAAAACGCTGTGTGGACGAGACGACGGCCGCCGCCGATGGCGACACGCCGCAGCCGGCGGCTAACAACGGTTATTTAATATAAAATAGCGTGTATCATAGTCTTTTTGGTCGCCATGGGCGACATATACCCTGACGGGTTCAAGGCTGCGCCCGGGGCAAGTCCCCCGCCGCGGCTGTGCGTATACGTAAAGGTATAAAACCGATTCAAGTGAGGCGCAGTGAGTAAGAACAAACTGTCCAAAGGTCAGCAACGCCGCGTGCAGGCGAACCATCAGCGCCGTCTGAAGCGCGCCGATAACAAACCGGAACCGGATGATTCCCAGCTGGGCGAGCCGCAGGAAGGCGTCGTCATCAGCCGTTTCGGCATGCACGCCGACGTTGAGGCGCCGGATGGCACTCAGCACCGCTGCAACATCCGCCGCACATTGCGATCGCTGGTGACCGGCGATCGCGTGGTATGGCGCCCCGGCCTGGGCGCCCATGAAGGGGTAAAAGGCATTGTGGAAGCGGTGCACGAACGCACCTCGGTGCTGACGCGCCCGGACTTCTATGACGGCGTGAAGCCGATCGCCGCCAATATCAATCAGATCGTCATCGTGTCGGCGATCCTGCCCGAGCTGTCGCTGAACATCATCGACCGTTATCTGGTGGCCTGCGAAACGCTCGAAGTCGAGCCGCTGATCGTGCTCAACAAAATTGACCTGCTGGACGCCGAAGCGCGCAAGCTGGTCGACGGCATGATGGATATCTATCGCAAGATTGGCTACCGGGTGCTGGAAGTCTCCAGCCAAACGCGGGAAGGCATGGCGGAGTTCGAACAGGCGCTGGCCGGGCGCATCAGCATCTTCGCCGGTCAGTCCGGGGTCGGCAAGTCCAGCTTGCTGAACGCGCTGCTGCCGCCGTCTGAAGAGCAAATTCTGGTAAATCAGGTTTCCGACGTCTCGGGCCTCGGGCAACATACCACCACCGCCGCGCGGCTGTACCATTTCCAGCACGGCGGCGACGTGATCGACTCCCCGGGGGTGCGCGAGTTTGGCCTGTGGCACCTGGAGCCGGAACAAATCACCCGCGGCTTTGTCGAATTCCGTGATTATTTAGGCGGTTGCAAATTCCGCGACTGCCGCCACGATACCGATCCCGGCTGCGCCATTCGCGCGGCGATGGAGAAAGGCGATATCGCGCAAGAGCGGTTCGACAACTATCACCGTATTCTGGAAAGCATGGCACAGGTGAAGGTTCGCAAGAACTTCACGGACGCCGCAGACTGACACTGACGAGCGAGCATTGACGACGGCGGAGCCCTCGTTACAATGCGCGCCCTTTACCCTGATTCACGAGGTTAACGTGCTGGATAGCATCAAGATTAAACTGCAATATTGGCTGCCGAAGCTGGCGCTGACCCGCCTGGCGGGCTGGGGCGCCGACAAACGGGCCGGCTGGCTGACCCAACTGGTGGTCAAAACCTTCGCCCGCTTCTACCGCGTGGACATGCAGGAAGCGCAAAATCCGGATCTGGCGTCTTACGCCACCTTCAACGACTTCTTCGTGCGCCCGCTGCGCGACGGCGCGCGCCCCATCATCGCCGACGCCAACTGGCTGGCGCTGCCCGCCGATGGCGCCATCAGCCAGCTCGGCCCGATCCGCGAGGATCAAATCTTCCAGGCCAAAGGCCACCACTACAGCCTCGAAGCGCTGCTGGCCGGCAACTATCTGTTGGCCGAGCCGTTCCGCAACGGCCTGTTCGCCACCACCTATCTGGCGCCGCGCGACTATCACCGCGTACACATGCCGTGCGCCGGCGTGCTGCGCGAAATGATCTATGTGCCGGGCGATTTGTTCTCGGTCAACCCGCTCACCGCCGCCAACGTGCCTAACCTGTTCGCACGCAACGAGCGCGTGATCTGCGTATTCGACACCGACATCGGGCCGATGGTGCAAATCCTGGTCGGCGCCACCATCGTCGGCAGCATCGAAACCGTCTGGGCCGGCACCGTCACGCCGCCGCGCGAAGGCATCATCAAGCGCTGGACCTACCCGGCCGCCGGTGAAGAAGGCGCCATCGCGCTGGAAAAAGGCGCCGAGATGGGCCGTTTCAAACTCGGCTCCACGGTGATCAACCTGTTTACCGCAGGCAGCGTGCAGTTTGCGCCGCAGCTGCATAACGGCACCGTCACCCGCATGGGTGAAGCCTTCGCCGAAATCCCGGCCGCCGCTGAAACGCCACAGACCCCGCTCTAAAGGAATCGACGCCGTGCGCCTTTTCATCACGCTTTTGCTCGGTTGCCTGCTGTGGCAACCGGCGCTGGCCGCCCCCGTGCCGACCGAGACCCAGCTCAAACAGGAGCTGAAGCAGGCGGAAAGCAGCAAAAACGCGCCGAATCAGGCGGAAACCACCGAGGCGCTGCAAAGCGCCCTCAACTGGCTGACGGAGCGCAAAGAGTCGCAGACTCGCTCCGAGCAGTATCAGAGGGTGATCGACGATTTTCCGAAGATGACGCAGGAGCTGCGCCGTCAGCTGGTGCTGGAAAGCAACAAGATCCTGCCTAACGGCGACGATCTGCCGGCCGCCGAGCTGGAACAGCAGATCCTGCAAACCAGCAGCCTGCTGCTGGAACAGGCGCGCCTGCTGCAGCAAGAACAGGATCGCACGCGGGAGATCAGCGATTCGCTCGGCCAGCTGCCGCAGCAGCAGACCGACGCCCGCCGTGCGCTGACGGAAGTGCAGCGCCGCCTGCAGGCGCAGCCCGCCAACCCGACCACGCCTTATGCGCAGGCCGCCCTGGCCCTGCTGCAGGCCGAAGCCGCGGCGCGCAAAGCCAAAGTGGACGAGCTGGAGCTGGCGCAGCTGTCGGCCAACAACCGTCAGGAGCTGGCGCGCATGCGCGCCGAGGTCTATAAAAAGCGCCACGAGAAAATAGACGTTCAACTGCAGGCGCTGCGCAATAACCTCAACGCCCAACGCCAACGCGAAGCAGAGCTGGCGCTGGAAAAAACCGAGCAGTTGGCCGAGCAGAACGGCGATTTGCCAAAAAGCATCAGCCAGCAGCTGCAGATCAACCGCGAACTGTCCGCCGCGCTGAACAGCCAGGCGCAGCGCATGGATCTGATTTCATCGCAGCAGCGGCAGGCGGCGGCGCAGACGCTGCAGGTGCGCCAGGCGCTGAGCACCATCATCGAGCAGGCCCAGTGGCTCGGTTCGTCGTCGGCGCTGGGGGAAACCCTGCGCGCCCAGGTGGCGACACTGCCGGAAATGCCCAAGCCGCAACAGCTGGACGGCGACATGGCCCAGCTGCGCGTGCAGCGCCTGCAGTTTGAAAACCAGCTGGAAAAACTGTCGCAGCGCGAATTCAAACGCGACGACGGCAGCGCGCTGACCAATCAGGAGCAACGCATCGTCGATGCCCAGCTGCGCACCCAGCGCGAGCTGCTCAACTCGTTGTTATCCGGGTGCGATACCCAAATCCTCGAGCTGACCAAGCTGAAGGTGGCCAACACCCAGCTGATCGAAGCGTTGAACGAAATTCGCGACGCCACCCACCGCTATCTGTTCTGGGTGCCGGACGTCAATCCGATCAACTTCTCCTACCCGCTCAACGTGGCGCACGATCTGACGCGCGTCCTGTCGCTGGACACGCTGTCTCAACTCGGCGGTGCCTTCATGATGATGGTGACCAGCCGCGAAACGCTGATCCCGATCTTCGGCGCCCTGCTGCTGGTGATTTTCAGCATCAGCTCGCGCAAGCACTACCACGCCTTCCTCGAGCGCGCGAGCAGCCGCGTCGGCAAGGTGACGCAGGACGAATTCTTCCTGACGGTGCGCACCGTGTTCTGGTCGATTCTGGTGGCGATGCCGCTGCCGGTGCTGTGGGCCGCGCTCGGTTACGGCCTGCAAAGTGCCTGGAACTACCCGGTGGCGGAAGCGATCGGCAAAGGGGTAACCGCCACGCTGCCGATCCTGTGGATCTGCATGATCTGCGCCGCCTTCGCCCACCCGCAGGGGCTGTTCATCGTGCACTTCCGCTGGCCGGCGAAGCAGGTTTCGCGCGCCATGCGCTACTACAAGATGTCGATCTGGCTGATCGTGCCGCTGATCATGGCGCTGATCACCTTCGATAGCCTGAAAGAACGTGAGTTCGCCAACACCCTGGGGCGGCTGTGCTTCATCCTGCTGTGTCTGGCGCTGGCGCTGGTCACCCACAGCCTGAAACGCGCCGGCATTCCGCTGTATCTGGATAAAAACGGCTCCGGCGACAACATGCTCAACAGCGCCTTCTGGGGGCTGCTGCTGTCGGCGCCGCTGCTGGCGGCGCTGGCCTCGACCGTCGGTTACCTCACCACCGCGCAGGCGCTGTTGGCGCGTCTGGAAACTTCGGTGGCGATCTGGTTCCTGCTGCTGGTCGTCTACCACATCATCCGCCGTTGGATGTTGATCCAGCGGCGGCGCATCGCCTTCGATCGCGCCAAGCAGCGCCGCGCCGACATTCTGGCCCAGCGCGCCCGCGGCGAAGACGAAACTTCACATACCCCGAACAGCACCGAAGGCGCCATCGATCCGGACGATTCGGACTTCGATCTGGACACCATCAGCGCCCAGTCGCTGCGGCTGGTGCGTTCGATCCTGACGCTGATCGCGCTGGTGTCGGTGATCGTACTGTGGTCGGAGATCCACTCCGCGTTCGCCTTCCTGGAAAACATCTCGCTGTGGGACGTAACCTCGACGGTGAACGGCGTGGAAACCGCCCATCCGATCACCCTCGGCGCAGTTCTGATCGCCATTCTGGTGTTGATCATCACCATGCAGCTGGTGCGCAACCTGCCGGCGCTGCTGGAGCTGGCGGTGCTGCAGCACCTGGATCTGTCCCCGGGCACCGGCTACGCCATCACTACCATCACCAAGTACCTGCTGCTGCTGTTCGGCGCGGTGCTCAGCTTCGCCTGGATCGGCATCGAATGGTCGAAACTGCAGTGGGTGGTTACCGCGCTCAGTCTGGGGTTGGGCTTCGGCATGCAGGAGATCTTCTCCAACTTCATCTCCGGCTTGATCATCCTGTTCGAGAAACCGATCCGCATCGGCGACACCGTGACGATCCGCAATCTGACCGGCACCGTCACCAAGATCAATACCCGCGCCACCACCATCTCGGACTGGGACCGCAAAGAGATCATCGTGCCGAACAAAGCGTTCATCACCGAACAGTTCGTCAACTGGTCGCTGTCGGATACCCTGACCCGTGTGGTGCTGACCGTACCGGCGCCGGGCGAGGCCAACAGCGAAGAAGTGACCAAGATCCTGATGAACGCCGCCGAGCGCTGCGCGCTGGTGCTGGATAACCCGGCGCCGGAGGTCTATCTGGTCGATCTGCAGCAAGGCATTCAGATCTTCGAGATGCGTATTTACGCCGCCGAGATGGGCCACCGTATGCCGCTGCGCCATGAGATCCATCAGCTGATCCTGGCGGGCTACCGCGAGCACGGCATCACGCTGCCGTACCCGCCGTTCCAGGTGCGTACCGAGACACTGTCGCGGCTGACCAACAACGGCCGCACGCCGCCGTCCACGCCGGCGCCGAACACCAAGCGCGACGCCGGGGGGCTGTAAGCGCTTCTCGCGATAAAAAAAGGGGATCGGCAAATGCCGACCCCCTTTTTGCTTTTTCGCCGCCTGAAACGTCAGGCGATCCCGACCGGGAAGGCTAATACGTCGCTCAGGCTCTCGGCGCCCAGCGCCAGCATCACCAGACGATCCACGCCCAGCGCCACGCCGGAACACTCCGGCATGCCGTGCTGCAACGCCGCCAACAGGTTGTAGTCGATCGGTTGCTGCGGCAGGCCGCGCTCCGCGCGTTTGCGGTTGTCCTGCTCGAAGCGCTGCTGTTGTTCACGGCCGTCGGTCAGCTCGCGGAAACCGTTCGCCAGCTCGATACCCTTGAAGTACACCTCGAAACGCTCCGCCACGCGGTGGTCTTCGGTGCTGATCTCCGCCAACGCCGCCTGGCTGGCCGGGAAGTGGTAAACGAACGCCGGTTTTTCACGGCCGATATGCGGTTCCACGCCCACGGTGAACAGCAGCTGCAGCAGCGTATCGCGATCTTCTTCGGTATCGGCGATGTTGCTCAGATCGAGTTTGGCCGCCGCTTCGCGCAGTTGCGCCTTCTCCGCCGACAGCGGATCGATGTCCAGATGGCGCAGGAACGCCTGTTGATAGGACAGGGTCTCCGCGCTCTCGCAGTCCAGCACCTGTTGCAGCAGATCGTCCACTTCATTCATCAGGCGGTACATGTCGTAGTGCGGACGGTACCACTCCAGCATGGTGAATTCCGGGTTGTGATGCCGCCCGGCTTCTTCATTGCGGAAGCTGCGCCCCATTTGGTAGATCGGGCCGCTGCCCGCCGCCAACAGGCGCTTCATGTGATATTCCGGGCTGGTCATCATGTATAGCGTCAGGCCCTCTGCCGCTCCCGGCCCGACGAAACGCGTCTCGAACGGGAACAGGTGAACGTCGGTGACCGTCGCCTGGCTCATGGTGGGCGTCTCAACTTCCAGCACGCCACGATCGGCGAAGAAACGCCGGATCTCAGCCAGAATCGCTGCGCGTTTCAACAAATTGGCGATGGGTGCACTAGGCTGCCAGCTTGCCGTTTCGCTCATGGTAATTAACTCCGAAATCAAACAGGGGATGCAGTCTACTCGCATCCTTGCAGCCAAACAAATTCTTCACGATGCGCAACCGGCGATAACGCCAATTTCCGATAAAAGGGCGGCAAAAGCGCGTTAAAAAGGGTAAAGCCGGCCGAACGCGCAAAAAAACAGACAAGCCTGCCGGGCAAGCGTTAATCGACAAAACAATCGATCACATCAAATTTCGACTACTTAACTTTAGGTATAGTTAATTCCCCATTATTGGTGGGAGATATCTATCCTTAACCTTTAAGCAACATTAATCGGTTCAATTAGTTAGCACCCGAAGAGTTCGCTAAATTTTAAGCATAGATATTTAACTTGCCGTTCTTAACAAGAACATTGGAGGAATGCAGTGCAAACCTTTAACGCCGATCTTGCCATTATTGGGGCCGGGGGCGCTGGTTTACGTGCAGCAATAGCCGCAGCGGAAGCCAATCCCCAACTGAAAATCGCGCTGATCTCTAAGGTCTACCCGATGCGCAGCCACACGGTCGCCGCCGAGGGGGGCTCCGCCGCCGTCACCCAGGATCACGATACCTTCGACTACCACTTCCACGACACCGTCGCCGGTGGCGACTGGCTGTGCGAGCAGGACGTGGTCGATCACTTCGTGCATCAGTGCCCGCGCGAGATGACCCAGCTTGAGCAGTGGGGCTGCCCGTGGAGCCGTAAACCGGACGGTTCGGTCAACGTGCGGCGCTTCGGCGGCATGAAGATCGAACGCACCTGGTTCGCCGCCGACAAGACCGGCTTCCACATGCTGCACACCCTGTTCCAGACCTCGCTGAAATACCCGCAAATCCAACGCTTCGACGAGCACTTCGTGCTGGATATCCTGGTGGATGACGGCCAGGCGCGCGGCCTGGTGGCGCTCAACATGATGGAAGGCACCCGCGTGCAGATCCGCGCCAACGCAGTGGTGATGGCCACCGGCGGCGCCGGACGCGTTTATCGCTACAACACCAACGGCGGCATCGTTACCGGCGACGGCATGGGCATGGCGTTCCACCACGGCGTACCGCTGCGCGACATGGAGTTCGTGCAATATCACCCGACCGGCCTGCCCGGTTCCGGCATCCTGATGACCGAGGGCTGCCGCGGCGAAGGCGGCATTCTGGTGAACAAAGACGGCTACCGTTACCTGCAAGACTACGGCATGGGCCCGGAAACCCCGCTGGGCGAGCCGAAGAACAAATACATGGAGCTGGGCCCGCGCGATAAAGTGTCCCAGGCCTTCTGGCACGAATGGCGCGCCGGCCGCACCATCGCCACCCCGCGCGGCGACGTGGTCTACCTCGATCTGCGCCACCTGGGCGAGAAAAAGCTGCTGGAGCGGCTGCCGTTCATCTGTGAACTGGCCAAGGCCTACGTCGGCGTCGATCCGGTGAAAGATCCGATCCCGGTGCGCCCTACCGCGCACTACACCATGGGCGGCATTGAAACCGACCAGAACTGCGAAACCCGCATCAAGGGGCTGTTTGCGGTCGGCGAATGTTCCTCCGTCGGCCTGCACGGCGCCAACCGTCTCGGCTCCAACTCGCTGGCGGAACTGGTGGTATTCGGCCGCGTCGCCGGTGAACACGCCGCGCGCCGCGCGCTGGAAACCGCTCCGGCCAACGGCAGCGCGCTGGATGCGCAAACCCGCGACGTCGAAACCCGCCTAAGCAACCTGATGAAGCAGGAAGGCAACGAAAACTGGGCGAAGATCCGCGACGAAATGGGGCTGTCGATGGAAGAAGGCTGCGGCATCTACCGCACGCCGGAGCTGATGCAAAAAACCATCGATAAGCTGGCCGAGCTGAAAGAACGTTTCAAGCGCGTCAAAATCACCGACAACACCAGCGTGTTCAATACCGATCTGCTGTACACCATCGAGCTGGGTTATGGTCTGGACGTCGCTGAATGCATGGCGCACTCCGCATTTAACCGCAAAGAGTCGCGCGGCGCCCACCAGCGCCTGGACGAAGGCTGCACCGAGCGTGACGACGTCAACTTCCTCAAGCATACGCTGGCGTTCCACAATCCGCAGGGCGCGCCGCGTCTCGAATACAGCGACGTGAAAATCACCAAGCTGCCGCCGGCCAAACGCGTCTACGGCGCAGAAGCCGAAGCGCAGGAGAAAAAGAATAAGGAGCAGGCAAATGGCTGAGATGCAAACCCTGAAGATCGAAGTCATGCGCTATAACCCGGAAAGCGACGCCGAGCCGCATTTCGTCACTTATGCCGTGCCTTACGACGAACAGACCTCGCTGCTCGACGCGCTGGGCTATATCAAGGATAACCTGGCGCCGGACCTCTCCTACCGCTGGTCTTGCCGCATGGCGATCTGCGGCTCCTGCGGCATGATGGTCAACCGCGTGCCGAAGCTGGCGTGCAAAACCTTCCTGCGCGATTACGTTGGCGGCATGAAGGTCGAAGCGCTGGGCAACTTCCCGATCGAGCGCGATCTGGTGGTCGACATGACCCACTTCATCGAAAGCCTGGAGGCGATCAAGCCGTACATCATCGGCAACGATCGCAAACCGGAGGATGGCCCGAACGTGCAGACTCCGGCGCAGATGGCCAAATACCACCAGTTCTCCGGCTGCATCAACTGCGGCCTGTGCTATGCGGCGTGCCCGCAGTTCGGCCTCAACCCCGAGTTTATCGGCCCGGCGGCGATCACGCTGGCGCACCGCTATAACCTGGACAACCGCGACCACGGCAAGAAACAGCGCATGCCGCAGCTCAACGGCCAAAACGGCGTCTGGAGCTGCACCTTCGTCGGCTATTGCTCCGAAGTCTGTCCGAAGCACGTCGATCCCGCCGCCGCTATCCAGCAAGGCAAGGTGGAGAGCGCCAAAGACTTCATGATCGCCATGTTGAAGCCGCAATAAGGGAGAAAATTGCCATGACAACTCAACGTAAGCCCTATGTGCGCACCATGACGCCCACCTGGTGGCAAAAGCTCGGCTTCTACCGTTTCTACATGCTGCGCGAAGGCACCTCGGTGCTGGCGGTCTGGTTCAGCATCGTGCTGCTCTACGGCGTGTTCGCGCTGAAGGGCGGCGCCGAGAGCTGGGCCGGCTTCGTCGGTTTCTTGCAGAATCCGCTGGTGCTGTTAATCAACGTCGTCGCATTGCTGGCGGCGGCGCTGCACACCAAAACCTGGTTCGATCTGGCGCCGAAGGCCGCCAATATCGTGGTCAACAGCGAGAAAATGGGACCGGGCCCCATCGTGAAAGGGCTGTGGGCCGTCACGATCGTCGTCAGCGTGGTCATCCTGGCCGTGGCCCTGTTCTAATCCGGAGGAAACATGATAAATCAAGCACCTAAACGCTCCGATGAGCCGGTTTTCTGGGGATTGTTCGGCGCCGGCGGCATGTGGGGCGCGATCGTCGCGCCGGCTATCGTGCTGCTGGTCGGCATTCTGCTGCCGCTGGGGCTGTTCCCCGGTGAAGCGCTGGGTTACGAGCGCGTGCTGGCGTTCTGCCAGAGCCTGATCGGCCGCCTGTTCCTGCTGCTGATGATCATTCTGCCGCTGTGGTGCGGCCTGCACCGCATCCACCATGCGATGCACGATCTGAAGATCCACGTGCCGGCCGGCAAGTGGGTGTTCTACGGTCTGGCGGCAATCCTCAGCGTCGTCACCGTCATCGGCGTCGTCACTCTGTAAACCGCTCGGGTGGCCAACGCCCGTTGGCCGCCCTTTTCTCATCGGCTACACTGTCTACTCGCCCCCGGTAAACAGGAGTCACCGATGCGTTTATGGTCAAAGCTTTGCGTCATGCTTTCCGCCCTGCTCTCCGTCGCCTGCAGCGTCTCCCCGCCTAAAGACATCAAGGTCGTGAACAATTTCGACAGCCAGCGCTATCTCGGCACCTGGTATGAGATCGCACGTCTGGATCATCGTTTTGAACGCGGTTTGCAGCAGGTGACCGCCCATTACAGCCCGCGCGCCGACGGCGGACTGAACGTCATCAATCGCGGCTTCAATCCGCAAAAACAGCAATGGCAAGAAAGCGAAGGCAAAGCCTACTTTATCGGTTCACCGCAGATCGCGGCGCTGAAAGTGTCGTTCTTCGGCCCTTTCTATGGCGGCTACAACGTGATTGCCCTGGATCCGGCGTATGGCTACGCGCTGGTTTGCGGCCCGAACCGCGACTATCTGTGGATCCTGTCGCGCACGCCGACGCTTGACGCCAGCGTACGCGCCAGCTTATTGCAGACGGCCAAAGGCTACGGTTTCGCCACCGACAAGCTGATCTGGGTGCAGCAGTCCGCCGATCACTGACTGCTGAACTTCAGCCCGAGTATGCCGACCACGATCAGGCACAGGCTGATGATGCGCGCGATATTGGTCGATTCGCCCAACAGCACCATGCCCATGATGGCCGCGCCCACCGCGCCGATGCCGGTCCACACCGCGTAGGCGGTGCCGGCGGGCAGCGTTTTCATGGCGTTGGCCAACAGCAACATGCTGACCACCATCGCGGCGATGGTGATGATGCTCGGCGTCAGCCGGGTAAAACCGTGGGTGTATTTCAGACCGATAGCCCAAACCACTTCGAGCAAACCGGCGATAAGCAGAATAATCCAGGCCATGAGACGGCCTCCCTACCACTGGGGTCGTCCCCGATAAAATGACGCGTAAACGGGTCGTCCCGTTTAGCGAGGTGATGCATGACGGGTAACCTCACCCGCACTGCGGCAGGATAGCAGCAGCGTTAACGCTCAGGCAAGGGATAGAAATGTGGCGGCTCTCCGCAGCCGGAACGCCGCCGGGTGGAATGCGGATTATTCCGCGCTGCGCTGAATAGCCTTGCCGCCGGCCTGAATGTCTTCACCCACACCGCGGGTGGTATTGCAGGCGGTCAGCGAGCTCAAAATCATCAAAGAGAAGATCGCGATAATACTTTTCTTCAGCATAAGAAAGTCCTTATTTGTCGTTGATGAAAAAGTACGGCTTTCTAAGCGTAGTCAAAATTGACGGAGGGTGTGGGATCGTGACCGGCTTTGTGGCGCAAATACATCGGGTTAAAGGCGGGATCAGCTGGCCGTGCGGGAGATGGCGCCGCCGAGATGCTGAACGTCTTCGCCGAAACCGCGAAACGTATTGCAACTGCTGAGGGAGAAAAGGAACAACAGGGAGAGCACGGCCAACAGCGTTTTCTTGAACATGCGGATTTTCTGCCAACGAACGGGGATGGGATAAAACAGAGGAACCGCGGGGGTTCCTCTGTTTTGAAACTTACTTGACGCGAGAGACGTATTCGCCAGAGCGAGTGTCAACCTTGATCACTTCGCCGATCTGGACGAACAACGGCACTTTTACCACGGCGCCGGTGCTCAGGGTAGCCGGCTTGCCGCCAGTCCCTGCAGTATCGCCTTTCAGGCCAGGATCGGTATCGGTGATTTCCGCTTCGATGAAGTTCGGCGGCTGAACGGCGATTGGACGGCCATCCCACAGGGTGATGATGCACTCTGCGTTATCCTGCAGCCATTTGGCCGCGTCGCCGACGGTTTTGCCGTCAACCTGATGCTGTTCGAAAGACTCAGGGTGCATGAAGTGGTAGAACTCACCGTCGCTGTACAGGTAGTTCATGTTGGTGTCCATCACGTCTGCGCCTTCGCAAGAATCGGTAGACTTGAAGGTTTTTTCCACGCGGGTGCCGGTCAGCAGACGGCGCATTTTCACGCGCGCGAACGCCTGGCCTTTGCCCGGCTTAACGAACTCACTGGCTTCGACGGCGTAAGGTTCGCCCTCGAACATGATTTTAAGACCCGGACGGAAATCGTTGCTAGAATAAGTCGCCATGATGGCCCTCTGAATATTTGAACTGGTAGCTTAGCCAAAAAAATGGCACACATTATAACCCAAAGTACGGCACATAGAGAAGATTGGTTGCATCAACTCGCCGATGTTATTACCGATCCCGATGAATTACTGCAGCTTTTGTCACTGAATACGCACCCGGAACTGCCGCAGGGGCGCGATGCCCGTCGGCTGTTTGCCCTGCGCGTGCCGCGCGCCTTCGCTGCGCGCATGCGCCCCGGCGATGCCAACGACCCGCTGCTGCGCCAGGTGCTGACCGCCAGAGAGGAGTTCATCAACGCCCCAGGGTTCACCACCGATCCGCTGGATGAACAGCGCAGCGTGGTGCCGGGCCTGCTGCACAAATACCGCAATCGCGCGCTGCTGCTGGTCAAAGGCGGCTGTGCGGTCAACTGCCGTTACTGTTTCCGCCGTCACTTCCCCTATCAGGATAATCAGGGCAACAAGAACAACTGGCGGCAGGCGCTGGATTATATCCGCCAACACCCGGAACTGGACGAGATCATTTTTTCCGGCGGCGATCCGCTGATGGCCAAAGACAGCGAGCTGGAGTGGCTGGTCGGCGAGCTGGAGGCCATTCCGCACCTGAAACGCCTGCGCATTCACACCCGTCTGCCGGTGGTGATCCCGGCGCGCATTACGCCAGCGCTGTGCCGCCTGCTGTCGGCCTCGCGCCTGCAGGTGCTGATGGTCACGCACATCAACCACGCCAACGAAATCGACCGCGAGCTGCAGAGCGCCATGGCCCAGCTGCGCCTCGCCGGCGTCACGCTGCTCAACCAGAGCGTGCTGCTGCGCGACGTCAACGACAATGCCGATACGCTGGCGGCACTCAGCAACGCGCTGTTCGACGCCGGCATCCTGCCCTATTACATCCACGTGCTGGACAAGGTGCAGGGCGCGGCGCATTTCATGGTCAGCGACGATGAAGCGCGCGTCATCATGCAGGCGCTGCTGAGCAAGGTGTCCGGTTATCTGGTGCCGCGCCTGACGCGTGAAGTGGGCGGCGAACCGAGCAAAACGCCGATCGACCTGCGCCTGATGCAGGAGTGACACGCGCCACAGGGCTCGACGAAACGAAAAGAGGAATGCCGTGGCATTCCTCTTTTTTTATCTCTGTGCGGCGTTTGGCCTCAGCGCCTTACGGGCACTTGTAAACCTGGCCGACCATTTTGCTGTCCAGCGGCGCGAAGCTGGAGAGCAGGTTCTGGCTTGGGCTGTTGGCGCCGTAAATGACGTTGCCGCCCATCGCCGCTGCCTTGTTGCGCAGATCGTTGGCCGCACCGCGCATGGAGCTGCCTTCACCGCCGTTGCCGGACAGCCAGTTGCTCTGGGTGCCGGTCACTTCCCCCAGCAGCTGGCATTCCGCCGCCGGCTTGCTGTCGGTGAACTTGATCTGCTGACCCGCAGCGGTCAGTTCATGAGTGGTGCTGCAACCCGCCAGCAGCATCGCTGCCGAAAGACCCAGTAAGGCTTTAATCCGCATCTTGTTCCCCATTCGATGTTGAGAATTACGCAAAATCTTCTACCCGTCGCCTTTCAAGCTGTAGCGTTGTTGACTGCACTCGCTCACCCCAGTTACTTACTCAAGTAAGCGCCTGGGGACTCACGAGCTGGCCGCCTAGCTACAACTTGAAATTCATAGGGTATATCAGAAAGCGATGCCATCTCTTAAGCATCCGTTGCCACGCGAGCGGGCCAACGTCTTGAGCGACAGCTGATGACTTACCAGTTTACCAGCTAAATCGCCCCGGGCGGCAAAAATATCATCAAATACAGTGCGGCGGCGTTATACCCAACCGGCAACGGCCGCCGATGGCTGCGCCTGCTCTTCGTCCTGGCGCGGTTCCCCCTCCGCCAGTTTGAATACCGCCACCGCCTGCGCCAGCAGGGCCGCCTGTTCCTCCACGCCGACGGCGGTGGTCGCCACCTCCTCCACCAGCGCGGCGTTCTGCTGGGTCACCTGATCCATCTGGGTCACCGCCACCCCGACCTGCTCGACGCCTTTGCTTTGCTCTTCCGACGCATAGGAGATGTTATCCATCAGCGACGTCACCTGGTTCACCGAGCCGACGATGGCATTCATCGTCTCGCCCGCCTGTTCCACCAGCCGCACGCCGGCGGCGATATCGCCGGTTACGCCGTCGACCAGACCGCTGATCTCCTTGGCCGAAGTCGCGCAGCGCTGCGCCAGATTGCGCACTTCGCCGGCTACCACCGCAAAACCCCGCCCCTGCTCCCCGGCACGCGCGGCCTCGACGGCGGCGTTCAGCGCCAGAATGTTGGTCTGGAAGGCGATGCCGTCGATCACGCTGGTGATATCCCCCACCTGACGCGCGCTGTCGTTGATCGCCCGCATCTTGTCGACCGCGCTGGCCATCAGCGTTTCGCCGTTGCGGGCAATGGCGGCGGTCTGATTGACCATGCCGGCGGCCTGAGTGGCGTTATCGGCGTTTTGCCGCACCGTGGCGGTGATCTGCTCCATGCTGGCGACGGTTTCCGTCAGCGCGCTGGCTTGTTCTTCGGTGCGGCTGGAGAGATCGGCGTTGCCGACGGCGATCTCGTGCGTACCGTGGTTGATCGACTCCACACCGTCACGCACCTGCTGCACGGTGGCACTCAGCTCCTGCTGCATCGTCCGTAGGCTGGCGAACAGCATGCCGATCTCATTGTTGTTGCGTACCGCGATCTCGCTACGTAGATCGCCGCGCCCAACCTTTTGCAAGTGTTCGGCGATCTGGCGCAGCGGCAGAATCAAGCGCCGGCGGAAATCACGCTGCACGGCGACCAGCAGCAGCAGGATCGCCGCCAGGGTGCCGCTCAGCAGACGGGCGAAGACTTTTTGGGTCTGCTCCGCCTCTTCCACTGCCAGACGGTGGGCGGCCACCGTGGCCCGCATGTAGTCGGCAAACTGGTTATCCAGCCGCTGGCGCACCTGGCGCTTCTCTGCCGCCATGGCGTGCAGCCGCTCAATCAGCGCCGCCTGCGGCGTGTCGGCCAACAGCGTCAGTTCTTGCTTCAGCACCGCCTGCTGCGCCAGGTAGACCTTTTTCATCGCCTCGCCCAGATCCGGGCGCGATACCGTCAGGCCCGGCGTCTCCCAAAACAGATTGAAAGCGACGTCGGCGCTGCGCAGCTCACCGCGCGCCTCATCGATACCCTGTTGAATATCGGCTCTGCTGGTCTGCGCCCAGCGCTCGAACGCCATGTTGTCGATCAGCGTCTGCGTTTGCAGCAAAGCACGCCAACTGCGGTTCAGCGCCGCTTCCTCGTCGGAGAAGGTGCTCATCCTGTCGATGCTGTGGCCGTTTTGCTGCATGAAATAGAAGGCAATGGCGCCGGTTCCCATGGGCATCAAGCCCAGCAGCAACAGCATCAACATCAGCCAGGTGGCTATTTTCATATTTTTCAGCATAAGTCGTCTCCGTTGACAGTCACACCGGCGAGGGGAAATTCCCCGCTCGGTAAGGGCTATATCGGTACGAAACGACAACGGTTTAGGGCAAAAGCAAAATAATGCAATAATTCATTCAGTGAACTAATAACAAGCTAAATAAACATTCTTTTTATTGATTTTTAAGCTAAAAAAAACCCCGGCCATTTGACCGGGGTTTTCAGCACACAAGCGTGTGGGGGATGATTACATCATGCCGCCCATGCCGCCCATGCCACCCATGCCGCCTGCTGCGCCCAGATCCGGTGCGTCAGCCTTCGGCAGGTCGGTGACCATGCATTCGGTGGTGATCATCAGGCCAGCCACGGAAGCCGCGTACTGCAGAGCAGAACGGGTCACTTTGGTTGGATCCAGGATACCCATCGCGATCATGTCGCCGTATTCTTCAGAGTAAGCGTTGTAGCCGTAGCTGCCTTCACCCGCTTTCACCTGGTTGGCGATAACGGAAGCTTCTTCACCGGCGTTGACCACGATCTGACGCAGAGGGGCTTCCATTGCGCGCAGCGCAACTTTGATACCCACATTCTGGTCTTCGTTGTCGCCTTTCAGCGCGGCGATTTTGCCTGCAACGCGGATCAGCGCTACGCCGCCGCCGGCAACCACGCCTTCTTCCACTGCGGCGCGGGTCGCGTGCAGGGCGTCTTCAACGCGGGCTTTCTTCTCTTTCATTTCAACTTCAGTGGCTGCGCCAACCTTGATAACGGCAACGCCGCCGGCCAGTTTCGCTACGCGCTCCTGCAGTTTTTCACGATCGTAGTCAGAAGTCGCTTCTTCGATCTGCTGACGAATTTGAGCAACGCGGCCCTGGATGGTCGCTTCGTCGCCCACGCCATCGATGATGATGGTGGTGTCTTTGTTGATGACAACGCGTTTCGCCTGACCCAGGTCTTCCAGGGTGGCTTTTTCCAGCTCCAGACCGATCTCTTCAGAGATAACGGTACCGGCAGTCAGGGTCGCGATGTCCTGCAGCATGGCTTTACGACGGTCGCCGAAGCCAGGCGCCTTAACGGCAGCCACTTTCACGATGCCGCGCATGGTGTTGACCACCAGGGTCGCCAGCGCTTCACCTTCAACGTCTTCAGCGATGATCAGCAGCGGTTTGCCTGCTTTGGCAACGGCTTCCAGCACCGGCAGCATTTCGCGGATGTTGGAGATCTTCTTGTCAGCCAGCAGGATGAACGGGCTTTCCAGCTCAACAGAACCGGTTTCCGGCTTGTTGATGAAGTATGGGGACAGGTAACCGCGGTCGAACTGCATACCTTCAACCACGTCCAGCTCGTCTTGCAGGCCGGTGCCTTCTTCAACGGTGATAACGCCTTCTTTGCCCACTTTCTCCATCGCTTCCGCGATCAGTTTACCCACGGTTTCGTCAGAGTTGGCGGAGATGGTGCCGACCTGAGCGATAGCTTTGGAATCGGAGCAAGGTACGGACAGTTTTTTCAGTTCTTCAACCGCAGCGACAACCGCTTTGTCGATGCCGCGCTTCAGATCCATCGGGTTCATGCCTGCAGCAACCGCTTTCAGGCCTTCGGTGATGATGGATTGAGCCAGTACGGTTGCAGTGGTGGTGCCGTCGCCCGCCGCGTCGTTCGCTTTGGAGGCCACTTCTTTCACCATCTGTGCGCCCATGTTCTCGAACTTGTCTTCCAGTTCGATTTCACGCGCAACGGAAACGCCGTCTTTGGTGATGGTCGGTGCGCCGAAAGATTTATCCAGCACTACGTTGCGGCCTTTCGGGCCCAGGGTCACTTTTACTGCATCAGCGAGAACATTCACGCCGCGGAGCATTTTCACGCGAGCGTCATTGCCGAATTTTACGTCTTTAGCTGCCATTGGTATTTCCCTTCAACTCGTTCAGTTCAGAAGATAAAGCGCAATTACGCTTCAACAATTGCCAGAATGTCGCTTTCGGACATGATCAACACTTCTTCATTGTCGATCTTCTCTGCTTTCACGCCGTAGCCGTCGTTGAAAATCACGATATCGCCAACTTTCACATCCAGCGGTTGGATGTTGCCGTTTTCCAGCACACGCCCTTTACCCACTGCAACCACTTCACCGCGAGTGGATTTACCCGCAGCAGAGCCAGTCAGGACGATGCCGCCAGCAGATTTTGATTCAACTTCTTTGCGCTTGACGATAACGCGGTCATGCAATGGACGAATACTCATTGAACGCTCTCCTGTAAGAAGGTCTCTATCAGATTTAGGGTTGTACACCGGATGGTTGTTATTACCGGCCTCGTGGCATTTGAGATGGGGGCGTTCCAGCCCCCTTCAAGGGGGCGAACAAAAAAAATTTCGCATTTTTGGTCCGACGAGTGCCGCAGAGATGAAAAACGCGGCCAGAGCCGCGTTTGCTTAACGATCGTGAGGTTTGCGATCCTCGTCCGGGCGGTGTTCCAGCACCGGGCGTTCATCGTCCTTGCGCTGGAATTCGCCGTCGAAGGTGTTGCCGTTGGCGGCGTCGCCGCCCGTCCAACCGCCGGGGCGATACACCGACAGGTGCGGCATCAGTTTCAGCGTCAGCGATTTTTGCACCGGCGGCAGTAGCAGCAACAGGCCGAGGAAATCGGTGAAGAAGCCCGGTATCAGCAGCAGGAAGCCCGCCAGCACCAGCGAAACGCTTTTCACCATTTCCGCCGCCGGGCTTTCGCCGGCCGCCAGTTTTTGCTGCATCTGCACGAAGGTTTTCATGCCCTGATTGCGCACCAGCGAAATGCCGACGCAGGAGCTGAACACCACCAGCAGCAGGGTGACAGCCACGCCGAGCACGGCGGCGACTTTGATAAAGATGGATATTTCTATGTAAGCCAGCAGAAATATCAGCAGTAGCGGTAACCAGCGCACCTGGTTCTCCTATCGGTAGGTAAGGCACGGCCGCCACGGGGCGACGGCGCGAAAAAAGAGGCCGTAAACGGCCGACACTATTACAATGAGGGCATCCCCCCACCATTTCAACCGAGAGCCGGTTTTTATTGCTAAAGTTCACAAACGTGAAAGAAGTCACAGAACCGAAAAAGGGCATATCCTTAAACACCATAAGGTGATCTGGATTCAGTCATTTCTTACCAACCAGCATATGATCTGGGCAGCTACGGGCGATTTGGTTAATCGTTTCACGCCCCAAGCCTTCGGCAATATTAATTTAGGCTGTGCCCTTACTAGCCTTGACCTGACAAATTATTAATTCGGCAGCAACACATAGAGAAGGTTCTCATGTCAAACAACATTCGTATCGAAGAAGACCTGTTAGGAACACGTGAAGTCCCCGCAGACGCTTACTACGGAGTTCACACTCTGCGTGCGATTGAAAACTTCTACATCAGCAACAGCAAAATCAGCGATGTCCCCGAGTTCGTTCGCGGCATGGTGATGGTGAAAAAGGCCGCGGCGATGGCCAACAAAGAACTCAAAACCATCCCGCGCAAAATCGCCGACGTGATCATCCAGGCCTGCGACGAGGTGCTGGATAAAGGCAAATGCATGGATCAGTTCCCGGTGGACGTATTCCAGGGCGGCGCGGGCACCTCGCTCAACATGAACACCAACGAAGTGCTGGCGAACATCGGCCTGGAGCTGATGGGCCATCAAAAAGGCGAATACCAATACCTGAACCCGAACGATCACCTCAATAAGTGTCAGTCCACCAACGACGCCTACCCGACCGGGTTCCGCATCGCGGTGTACGCCTCCAACCAGAAACTGATCGACGCCATCAACCAGCTGCGCGAAGGCTTCGATCGCAAGGCGAAAGAGTTCGAAACCATCCTGAAAATGGGCCGCACCCAGTTGCAGGACGCGGTGCCGATGACCCTCGGCCAGGAATTCCACGCCTTCAGCGTGCTGCTGAACGAAGAGACCCGCAACCTGCACCGCACCGCGGAGCTGCTGCTGGAAGTGAACCTCGGCGCCACCGCCATCGGCACCGCGCTCAACACCCCGGAAGGCTACCAGCCGCTGGCGGTGCAAAAACTGGCGGAAGTCAGCGGCCTGCCGGTGGTGCCGGCGGAAGACCTGATCGAAGCCACCTCCGACTGCGGCGCCTACGTGATGGTGCACAGCGCGCTCAAACGCCTGGCGGTGAAACTGTCCAAAATCTGTAACGACCTGCGTCTGCTCTCCTCCGGCCCGCGCGCCGGCCTGAACGAAATCAACCTGCCGGAGCTGCAGGCGGGATCCTCCATCATGCCGGCCAAAGTGAACCCGGTGGTGCCGGAAGTGGTCAATCAGGTGTGTTTCAAGGTGATTGGCAACGACACTTGCGTTACCATGGCGGCCGAAGCGGGCCAGCTGCAGCTGAACGTGATGGAGCCGGTGATCGGCCAGGCGATGTTCGAGTCGATCCACATCCTGACCAACGCCTGCTACAACCTGCTGGAAAAATGCATTAACGGCATCACCGCGAATAAAGAAGTCTGCGAACACTACGTCTTCAACTCGATCGGTATCGTCACCTATCTGAACCCGTTCATCGGCCACCATAACGGTGACATCGTCGGGAAGATCTGCGCCGAAACCGGCAAGAGCGTGCGCGAAGTGGTGCTGGAACGCGGCCTGCTGACCGAAGCCGAGCTGGATGACATCTTCTCCGTGGAGAACCTGATGCACCCGGCCTATAAAGCCAAACGCTATACGGATGAAAATGAACAATAACAGACCTACCCGGTAGCCCTGAAAGGCACGCTAAATCCTCTGGATAGCGTGCCTTTTTACTTTTAGGCGCCCACAAAATTTTAACGTTTTATTTTCAATTTACACCCTAAATCATTGGGACTGCATCAAGGCGGCAAGAGCGCAAGTCCCCAGGAGCTTACTCAAGTAAGTGACTGGGGTGAGCGCTCGCAGCCAACACCGATGCAGTTTCAAGGATGACGGGAAATCTCATTTTAAGGAGTAAACACTATGCTAGCCTTGGAATTGGTTATCGTTCTGCTGGCCATCTTTTTAGGGGCCAGATTGGGCGGTATCGGTATCGGGTTCGCGGGGGGACTGGGCGTATTGGCGCTGGCGCTGATCGGCGTCAAACCGGGCAACATTCCCTTCGACGTCATCTCCATCATCATGGCGGTGATTGCGGCGATCTCCGCCATGCAGGTCGCCGGGGGGATGGACTACCTGGTGCAGCAGACCGAAAAACTGCTGCGCAAGAACCCCAAGCACATTACCATTCTCGCCCCTATCGTCACCTACTTTCTGACCATCTTCGCCGGCACCGGCAATATCTCACTCTCGGCTCTGCCGGTGATCGCCGAGGTGGCGAAAGAACAGGGCATCAAGCCTTGCCGCCCGCTGTCGACCGCCGTGGTCTCCGCCCAGATCGCCATCACCGCCTCGCCGATCTCCGCCGCGGTGGTGTACATGTCTTCGGTGATGGAGGGCCACGGCGTCAGCTACCTGCACCTGCTGATGGTGGTGATCCCGTCCACCTTCTGCGCGGTGCTGTTGATGTCGCTGCTGGTGACCTGGCTGTTCGATTCCAAGCTGTCTAACGATCCGGTGTACCTGAAACGCCTGGAAGAAGGCCTGATCACCCTGCGCGGCAACAACGCGCTGGCGATCAAACCACGCGCCAAAACCTCGGTGCTGCTGTTCCTACTCGGCGTGCTGTGCGTGGTCGCCTACGCCATCATCAACAGCCCGGGCCTGGGCCTGGTGGCCAAGCCGCTGATGAACACCACCAACGCAATTCTGATCATCATGCTGAGCGTCGCCACGCTGACCACCCTGCTGTGCCGCGTCGACACCGACATGGTGCTGAACTCCAGCACCTTCAAGGCCGGCATGAGCGCCTGTATCTGTATCCTCGGCGTCGCCTGGCTGGGCGATACCTTCGTCCAGGCCAACATCGACTGGATCAAAGAGACGGCCGGCAGCGTCATTCAGGCGCACCCGTGGCTGCTGGCGGTGATCTTCTTCTTCTGCTCGGCGCTGCTGTACTCGCAGGCCGCCACCGCCAAGGCGCTGATGCCAATGGCGCTGGCGCTGAACGTGTCGCCGCTGACCGCCGTCGCCTCCTTCGCCGCCGTTTCCGGCCTGTTCATTCTGCCGACCTACCCGACGTTGGTCGCCGCGGTGCAGATGGACGATACCGGCACCACGCGCATCGGCCGCTTCGTGTTCAACCACCCGTTCTTCATTCCCGGCACCATGGGCGTGATTTTCGCGGTGGTATTCGGCTTCCTGCTCGGCAGCGTCATGCTGTAAGGCGTCGACCGGGGCTGCGGCCCCGGTTTTCTTTCTGGCGATAAACTCGCCTTCTAGCCAATCCGCCTTCAGGGTATAGTGCCCATTCGAACCGATGAGAGGGCTGAAGATGTCTGATTGCGAAGCTGTCGTCATACTCTGTACCGCACCCGATGAAGCCAGCGCCCAGGAACTGGCGGCGCGGGTCTTGGGCGATAAACTGGCGGCCTGCGCCACGCTGCTGCCCGGCGCCACCTCGCTGTATTACTGGGAAGGGAAGCTGGAACAGGAATACGAAGTGCAGATGCTGTTCAAAAGCGATCGCCGCCGTCAGCAAGCCCTGCTCGACACCCTGAAACAACATCACCCATACCAGACGCCTGAGCTGCTGGTCTTGCCGGTGATGGCCGGAGATAAAGACTACCTGTTATGGATCAACGCTTCATTAAACTGATTTTGCTACTGTGCAGCCTGTGCTTCCTGCCGCAGGCGGCGCAGGCTTCGCTGTTCGCGCCGAAGGGCGGCAGCCAGTTCGTGCCCGTCGATCAGGCCTTCGCCTTCGATTTCAAACAGCAAGGCGGCCAGGTGACGCTGAACTGGCAGATCCGCCCCGGCTATTACCTGTATCGTCAGCAGATCAAACTGGTGCCGCAGCAGGCGACGCTCGGCGCCTTTACCCTGCCCGAAGGGTTAAGCCACAAAGACGAGTTCTTCGGCGAAGTGGCGATTTTCAAACAGCAGCTGAATCTGCAGGTGCCGCTCCAACAGGCGGCGGCCAACGCCAGCCTCAGCGTCACCTATCAGGGCTGCGCCGAGGCCGGCTTCTGCTACCCGCCGGAAACCCGAACCATCCCGCTGGACGCGGTCAGCGCCACCGCAGCCGCGCCGCTCTCGGCGGCTGCCTCTGAGCCAGCCGAACAATCCGCAACACCGGCCAGCCTGCCGTTCTCGCCGCTGTGGGCATTGCTGATCGGCATCGGCATCGCCTTCACCCCGTGCGTACTGCCGATGTACCCGCTGATCTCCGGCATCATCCTCGGCCGCGACCGGCCGCAAAGCAGCGGCCGCATTCTGGCGCTGGCGGTGGTTTACGTGCAGGGCATGGCGCTCACCTACACCCTGCTGGGCTTGGTGGTGGCCGCCGCCGGATTGCAGTTCCAGGCGGCGCTGCAGCATCCTTACGTGCTGATTGGCCTGTCGGCGCTGTTCATCGCGCTGGCGCTGTCGATGTTCGGCCTCTATTCCCTGCAGCTGCCCTCGGCGCTGCAAACCCGGCTGGCAAACTGGAGCAACACCCAGCGCGGCGGCTCACTGACCGGCGTATTCCTGATGGGCGCGCTGGCTGGGCTGATCTGTTCCCCCTGCACCACCGCGCCGCTCAGCGCCATCCTGCTGTATATCGCCCAGAGCGGCAATCTGTGGGCCGGCGGCGGCACGCTGTACCTGTACGCGCTGGGGATGGGCATTCCGCTGGTGATCGTCACCCTGTTCGGCAACCGCCTGCTGCCGCGCAGCGGCCCGTGGATGCAGTACGTGAAAGAAGCCTTCGGCTTCGTCATTCTGGCGCTGCCGGTGTTCCTGCTGGAGCGGGTGATCGGCGATCTGTGGGGCCTGCGCCTGTGGAGCCTGCTCGGCCTGGCGTTCTTCGGCTGGGCCTTTGCCCTGAGCCTGAGAAGCGCGCGCGGCTGGGCACGCGCCCTGCAACTGCTGTTGCTGGCGGCGGCGGTGATCGCCGCACGGCCGCTGCAGGACTGGGCTTTCGGCGCCGACCAGGCGCAGCAGGCGGCTCAGCCGCACCTGGCCTTTAACCGCATCAACAACGTCGAACAGCTCGATCTCGCGCTGCAACAGGCGCGGGGCAAGCCGGTGATGCTGGATCTGTACGCCGACTGGTGCGTGGCCTGTAAAGAGTTCGAAAAATACACCTTCAGCGACGCCGCGGTGCAGGCAAGCCTGGCCAACGCGGTGCTGCTGCAGGCGGATGTGACCGCCAACGGTGCGGAACAGGCGGCGCTGCTGAAGCACCTGCAGGTGCTGGGGCTGCCGACGATCCTGTTCTTCGATCCGGCGGGCCGCGAGCTGACGGCCGAGCGGGTCACCGGTTTTATGAAGGCGGAAGCCTTCAACGCGCATTTGCAGAAAGTGATGCGATATATCCTATAGCTTTCGAGTTGCAGCTAGGCGGCAAGCACAGGAGTCCCCAGGAGTTTACTAAAGTAAGTGACTGGGGTGAGTGTGAGCAGCCAACAACGCTGCGGCTCGAAAGATGACGGGTATAATAAATGACACTGAGGATCTGAACCGAATGGGAGGAAGCACAAGTGCAACGTGAACACGTCCTTGATACCGCGCTGGGCCTGTTGGAACAACAGGGCCTGGCGACCGCCACATTAGAAATGCTGGCGGAAAAACTCGACGTTCAGCCCGGCGATCTCAAACGGTTCTGGCCGGATCGCGAAGCGCTGCTGTACGACTGCCTGCGCTACCACAGCCAACAGATCGACACCTGGCGCCGCCAGCTGCTGCTGGACGAAAACCTGAGCCCGCAGCAAAAACTGCTGGCGCGCTATGACGTGCTGGCGGAATACGTGCAGCAAGACCGCTACCCCGGCTGCCTGTTTATCGCCGCCTGCAGCTTCTTCCCGGAAACGGATCACCCGATCCACCAGCTGGCGGAGCAGCAAAAGCTGACCTCGCTGGAGCTGACCCGCGAACTGCTGCGTGAAATGGACGCCGACGACGCCGACATGGTGGCGCAGCAAATGGAATTGATTCAGGAAGGCTGCCTGAGCAAACTGCTGGTAAAACGCCAGCTCCAGGACGTATCGGTCGCCAAACGGCTGGCGGAAGACATCTTGCAGGTGGCACAGTGCCGCCGCAACGGGGCGCTGAGCTGAGCGAGCCGCGCTTACGGCGCCGCCAGCCCAAGGTGATAGCCACAGCAGGCGCATTTTTTGCGCCCTTTGCCTGAAAAGCCAGCAACCGGAGGCATTTTAACGTCTTTCACGCATAAAGCCGTTGACGGCCATCGGCCAATACGGTTTAATGCTGCCCGTTGCCCGGATAGCTCAGTCGGTAGAGCAGGGGATTGAAAATCCCCGTGTCCTTGGTTCGATTCCGAGTCCGGGCACCACTAATTCTGCATATTTGCATGCTTGTTAGAGGCATACCCTTTAACGGGCGAAATCGGAACCAGCAAGTCGTAAAATCACTCAATTAGCTTGTTACAGTAAGAGTGTTATAGGTTCGGTTCCTCAAGAGGATGCCTGTGTGACAGCACAGGCGTCCTTTTCTTGATCACTGGTTATATTCCCAGCAAACCATCATAGTGTCAAGCTTTGTAAGTGTCTTGTTGCAGTAATGTCTGTGTGTAAAACAAGCTCCTTTTCCAAAGCCTTGCCGGCAACTTCCATATCCAGTTCGATATATTCCATCGTGGTGCTGACATTACGGTGTCCCAACAGATCCTTAACCAGTTTTAGGTTTCTGTCCGGTGCTTTCATCAACTCTGTTGCCAACGTATGACGGAATCGATGTGAAGAAACATCAAAGCCACATTCTCGTGACAAGCGACGATAAAAACTGCGAAATGACTGCATCACTCCCTTCTCGCTATAAACATATTGCGTATGTCGAGGTGTCGTAAAACGTTTCACGTCAAAGAGCAGATCTTGAAGGCCTGCACCTCGCGCCATAGCACGGGTTATCAACTGTTTTATCCGTTCTCTCAATTGCCGGACGATAGGCACCTTCCACTCACGATGCGTCTTGCTCCCTTCCAGTCGTAGTTCTATCCAACCTTGTTCAATATTGACATCCCCCAGACGAATGTGGATGAGTTGATTATTTCTCATACCGGTATACCTGAACGTATCGAGCACGGTCATCCAGAACCAGGTTGGATACAGTGCACACTTTCCACCACGAAGCGGTTTTCTCTCCTTCTCCCTCTGTTCATACTGCTGCATGATTAGATACATGCGAGTCAGCTGCGTCCGCGTTAATATTCGCTTTTTCTTTGTGTCAGAACGGACAACCGTTCCGTTAAAGGGATTGTCGACAAGCTCAATCAGTCCTTTTTTTATCCCCAGATTAAATATCGCTCGCAAATGCGCGACCTTGTTATTCCAGGTGTGCACAGAAAGGTTCTTCTCCTTGAGTAAATGACGACGCCATAACAACACGTCCCGCTGGGTTATCATGGTTGGTGGTACGTTGGCACCGATAAACCGGGTGAATGTGAGCACCACTTTCCTATAGCTCCATTCAGTCGCAGCGCGCAACTGTTTGGTAAAGAAGTATTCTTCAAGCAGAAGCTCCCAGTCGTCGTGCATCAATTCTTCATTTTTCATTGAATGACCTCATCGTTGCTTTATTGCCCCTGCCATAAAGTGACACAGGGTTCCCTGGTTAATTACGGGATCACCAGTAACTGACTGTCCTCTGGTACTTTTACCCCCCCATATAAACTATTGGCTTTGACCAGATAACCATTTATGCGTCTGTACGAACCGCAACCACCAGGCTCCTGGTACAAATGACCAATAAAAAAGCGCTGACCTTTACGTACCCTGTGCCTCCCCATCTTTTCAAAAGCCTTCTGAATCCCATTCCGTTCGGAACGCCCCTTGCCGTTTTCCTTGATATACAAATAAAAAATTTCAGGCACACAAAGGAAGATAAACCCACTGACAGTGTGTGCTCTTGAGCCTGCCTGGTTTACATCGATCCGACCTTCCCGGATCCCACTTCTCAACCACTGCCAAAATATTGCGCCAACACTCTCCTCGTCAGTCGGTACATGAATCAGGTTCTCAGCCGTTGCCGTAGCCATTGTCGTTGTCATTGCCGATTGATCTTGATGTTGAGGGATGGATGGCTCATCGGGTCTGTCCACTTCCTCCGTCCGTTCCGTATCACTCATTGGCTGATAATCTGGTGCTGGTAACCCACTATCCCCTTCAGGTACAGTGGGTAATACTGTTGCCGGCTGATCGGTTTGCACCGATTCAGGTTCCTCATCCAGAGGGGCGTCTTCCTGAACTGGGGTATGTGTATCAGCCGGCACAGCCATGCTGACATTCATCAGCGACAGCAACGCCTGCATGTCTTCCTCAGTCCCCACTACCGGCTCTGGCGCAACAACCATCTCTGCCAGCGGCAAATCATTAACAGGGGTATCCAGCGCGGAGCTCAGCAGTACATCGCCCGATGGAACGGGTATGGCTTCTTCCGAGCTGACTGCAGCGGCAGTGTCAGCACCGTCTTTCGGATCGTTCGTGGCAACCGGCTCTCCCGTCACAGCGCTTTGCACCTCGACGCCAGGCACACTGCTCTCCAGCGCAACCTGCACAGCAGGTGCGTTAACAAGATCCGGGGTCTCTGCCGGCACAGGCAAGGGAGAAGAAGGAGAAGGTATGGTGACGGCCGCGGGTACTGTCGCTGCAATGGCATCACCGCGCGCCAGCCTGGCAGCTTCCTGGACAATCTCATCGATCACCGGCAGCGAACTCGGCTGACGTGAGGCGATCAGCATCATCGCCCGCATCGCCGGCGGCAATGTTGCCAACCAGTTGACCGCTTCCACCGGCAACAAGCGACACGCGATCAACGCGCTTTGACTCGCTGTAACGCTCGGCGCCGGTGAAGCCGGCTTGAACCGAAAACGGTAAGGTTCGGCGGGAACAGTCAACCCGGGTAACCACGGGCGGCCACTCTGCAGCTCCCCTTCAACCTGGTCAAATTGCGGCAGGTAACGCCAGAGCGCAGCGTAAAACACCACGGCGTTCCACAGAATATTTTGCGCTGCCTGCGCCTCCGGTGCCGCACCGGGCGGCAGCATATGCCCCTTGGCCAGACGAACGGCATAGGTGGTTGTCTGCAGCGTGACATCGACCAGGCCCCCTTCATGAGCATACTCACCCTGGCGTGCTGCTGGCAGCACCTGCATCAGTGTCACCAGGTGATGCAGCGGCTGCAGGTAAAACTGCTCGTACAAATCCTTTGGCAGCGCACTGTTTTCCCACAGCTGCTGCAGGCACTGTTTACGCGCGGGCATGTCCAGCAGCTGCGTGGCGGACTGCGGCATAAAGTACCCCGCCGGCCCTGCAGGCGATGCTGAAGATTCTGCCCGGGTCGGTACTTCACGGGTACCGACCAGCAGCTCCTTGATCGCCTTCAACATGCCGGTACATCCCCTTTCGGGTCGTCACCCGCATCTTCCTCACCCGCATCTTCCTCCAGAAGCCCCTGCAGCAATGCATTGATGACCAGGGTTTTGCGTGCACGGGTCACCGCCACATACAGCAGATTGGTTTCATCGGTACGTTCATCCTCAGGCAACAGCGGGTCGGTGATGTCGGTAAAGTCCTCGTTCAGGACGACCACCGGCCACTCCAGCCCCTTGCTGCGGTGTGCGGTCGACACCGTGACCTGAGCCAGGTTCTCGTCCGTCACCGCATGCTCACGCATCACCTGCAGTTTCTGCGGCAACGGGAAATACTGATCCAGCAAACGCAGGCCCTGATTCATGTCCGGATCTTTCGTGGCCTTGGCCACCGACTCAAACTCGTCAAAATTACGGTATTCCCGTGACAGCGTCGGCGAACGCATCCGTTCGGGCATGTCTGCCGAGAACCAGTACAGGTCTTCGAGCTCTTCGGTCTTGTAGCCGGCGATACCGCCGACCCAGAACACCTTCCGGCCGGCCAGACTGGCATCGAGCGCTGCCCCAATCACACCGGCGACCGTGCGGCTTAATACGGTCACGTGACCTCCTCGGTTTTCCTCCGGCAGGCGTGTGACTACCGCGTCTTCCCCGCCATCCCCGACCACGGGCAGCGTTTCTCCCTGGCGGGCCAGCAGCATGTTGGCCACGCTGGCCACCGCCGGCCCGAACCGAAAACTGTGAGTCAGGTTCAACCGTTCGGCGTCGCTGAGCGCCGGCGCATCGAGGGCGTTCTCGGCACCACGGAAGCGGTAAATCTGCTGATGGCGATCGCCGACCAGTACCACATTACAGTCCTGCGCAAGCACCAGGCTCTGCGTCACCGGATTCGCATCCTGCGCTTCATCAAACAGCAACGTTTGCCAGCGCCTGGAGAGATCGGGCTGAGAGAGCTGATACAACTTGAGATAAACATCGTGCGTGACCGGGAACGAGCCGTCCTGACGCGCGGACTCGCGCCACAGCAGCTGCGCGGCCGCCAGGATCCGGTCTGCTGATAACCCGCAGCGGTCATCTTCATCCGGCAGGTGTTGCGGCCCACATTCGCTGTCGCCACTGCAGAGGAAGGCATTGAAGGCCATGATGGCCGTTCTGGCCAGCGGCCAGTGACGGGTATTAAGCTGACGTGCAACGTCGGTGATCCGCAGATTCCCCGTTAACCGCGGCTGGTAATGCCGGCCGAAGTTGGGCCAGGCCAGTTGATGCGACGTTTTACACTCCACATTGAAGGGAAATTTTTGTTCGGCTTCATCCCTGACGGCGCGATTATAGGCAATATAAAGCATCCTGCTGTCGGGGTTCGCCAGCGCATAACGCACCAGGGTCGACGTTTTGCCCGTGCCGGCAAACGCCCTGACGACCAGGCGGTGACCAGACCAGCCGATGACGGCGGCTTGTTCAGGCGTATCAGAGTAAGACATCAGCAGCACTCCATTAAAAGGGACCGGCGCTATGCTGCGCAGGTCGGCATGATACGCGCCACTAGAAACTCTTTTCCCGGAAGAAAAGGTTTATCCTGTTCAGGCGTATTCAGGGTGATATACCGTTATCACTCTCATGCTGCTGTCGTCTGGTGAGGCAAAAGGTCGCAAAAAAGGCCACGTGGATAATTCATCCACGTGGGCGTTTGAGGCGAAAATAATTATTTTTAGTATTTTCAGGGTGCTATCATCATTATTCAGCCCCTGATTATTATTAGGAAATTAATGTGATCATTAATTCCGTTTTATTTGCTTAAATACTTCGACGGTATTTTTAATCGCTATTTCCGTTGGCAGGCGCTCCATCGAGCTGGCGCCGTAGAAGCCGTGGCAATCCGGGCAATGCGCCAGGATATACGCCGCATCTTCCGGCCTGGAGATAGGACCGCCGTGGCACAGCACAATCACATCATCCCGTACCGCTTTCGCCGCCCAGGCACAGGCGTTGATTATCGGTATACAGGACTCAAGGTCATGCGCTGTTTCGGCACCGATATCCCCGCCGGTGGTCAGCCCCATATGCACGACAATGATGTCCGCGCCGGCCTGGGTCATTGCCACCGCGTCGTCCGGATTGAAGACGTACGGGGTAGTCAGCATCCCCTTCTCATGCGCCAGACGTATCATGTCGACTTCCAGCTGATAGCCCATGCCGGTTTCTTCCAGGTTCTTGCGGAAGTTACCGTCGATAAGGCCCACAGTCGGGAAATTCTGCACCCCTGCAAAGCCCTGGGTCTTCAGCTCGTCCAGGAACGGCGAGAGATTACAGAATGGGTCGGTACCACAAACGCCGGCCAGCACCGGTGTGCGCTTGACAACGGGCAGGACTTCATCGCCCATCTCACGCACTATCTGGTTGGCGTTGCCATACGGCATTAACCCGGACAGTGAACCACGGCCGGCCATCCTGAAACGCCCCGAGTTGTAGATGACGATCAGGTCAACGCCGCCGGCCTCTTCGCTGCGCGCAGAGAGACCGGTGCCAGCGCCGCCACCGATAATCGGTTCATCACGGGCGACTTTCTGTTTCAGACTTTCAACAAGCATCTTGTAATTATTCATTAAAGTTTCCCTGGTGTTGAGTGATGAGGGGTTCCCTGGTGTTGCATGATTGCGTTGAACTCCTCAATCACAAGTGCTGCAAATTCAGGTGCGTTAATATGGTGAGGCGTTTTGATAATCCGGCGCCGGCTCGTCTGTAACACGGTCGACTCCAACCCTTCGGCAAAAGCCTGCCTTGCCTGCGGATCGAAGAACGGCTGGCCAGGAGCATCAAGCGCGGAAAATCCGCCTTCTGGTAGTAAGAAACTAACAGGCCCATTGCATTGATTGAGCTTTTCCCCAATCCACACGCCGAGCTGGTAGTTTTCCTCTGGTGTTGTGCGCATTAGCGTCACCTGAGCGTTATGCTCGACAAATTTTCTCTGCTGAGCATAACGCTCAGGTATGCTGTCAGGCTCTGCGAAGTTGACCATATCCAGAGCGCCAGCACTGCCCACCCAGGGCACTTCCGTCTGGGCGATGACATCGAGTCGCGTTTCCGGGCAAGCCAGAACGCCACCGAACAACAGGTCGGCCACTTCGGTCAACGTGATATCAATCACCCCGACTATCTCGCCATTTTCGACCAGCCGCTCCATCGAGGTGCCACCGTTACCTGTGGCATGGAACACCAACGGATCATACTGTTCATTGAGCACAGCGATCAGTTGGTTGATACATGGCGTAGTCACCCCAAACATGGTCAGCCCCAGCACCGGCCGTTGTGCCCGATCAGGCGCAGCAACATGATTGACCGCCCCGGCGATCATATTGGCGGCATTGGTCAAAATGGTGCGGGACAGGTAGTTGAGGCCGCTGAGATCCGTCACGGTATACAGCATGGCGATATCCACACCACCGACATAGCCGCCAACGTTACCGGACGCCATGGTGGACACCATCAGCTTGGGTATGCCTATCGGCATCGACTTCATGGCTGACGATATGAGGGCTGTGCCCCCCGAACCGCCTATGCCAATCAGGCCCGAGATATCCTCTGAGGTGCTGCGAAGAAAGCGCGTCAGCGCCACAGACATCGCCGTAACCGCCCGACCGCGTTCATTACAGAAAACCGCCTTGCTGCCTTCCGGGTGATACTCGGCGATCTGAGACGACGGAATATCTATCTTGTTGCTTTCACTTAACTCTGATGACGTTCCAGTGGACACATCAATGATGTGTGAATCCACGCCGGCGTCATGTAAACGAGACTTCAACCAGGCCAGCTCATCGAGCTTGGTGTCTGCAGTCCCTATGACATACACAAACTTGGACATACAACTCACTCCATGTTCGGGGTGAAAGATTTCTTGATATCGTGCAATATAAAGCTAGGCTAATACTTTCTACATCGCAAGATATTTTTGTACTGCAGTATAAATTTTATATCGGGGGCTACACCAAGACCATGATTCTCTTTGATGAAAACAACCTGTCGCCGGTCCGTCGGAGAACCTTAGAGCGGTTAACAAACGCAGCACTCAAGCTGTACAAGGAGAACAAATTCCCAACCGCTGAAGAAATCACGCGTGAAGCGGAGTACGCCAAAGTCACCCTCAAAACCTATTTCAGCACGCACAGCGAATTCGTGGAGTATGTCGTGCATAAAGTGATTGGCGCATTTGAAAAACCCAAAATGGGAGACGATCCCGAAGAGAATATTGCCAGGCTGATGAGCTGGGGATATGGCGAGCTGAATTCCCATGAGGCCCTGATGCGCGATGCCATGCGTATTGCGCAACAGCGCTGGCAGAGCCGGCATCAAGATGAGGAGTCTGCTGAAGAAAGCAGACTGCTGAAAAAGAGTAACCGCCGTGAAGCGCTCACTGAGGCATTAGCACCGCTAGAGTCACAACTCCCACCGGAAAAAGTGGAAAAGCTGGTCATGCTGATGTCCGTTCTGTACGGAACGGAAGCCATGACCATACTCAAAGACACCTTCGGACTGGATCACAATGAAATTTCTGATCTGACGACCTGGGGCGCCAGACTGATGTTGCAGCAAGCAACACAGGAAAATTAATAAAACGAGAGATGCTTATGAAATACTTTACTTATCTGACCGCGCTGATTTCACTGTCTTTCGCCGGTGTTGCCAGCGCTGGCGAAGCTCACGTTTGTAAATCTCCAGCAGTGTCGGGAACTGCGGCGAATCCCGCGCTGAATGATAACACCGTATTTACTTGCGGAGGCGGGGTTTCCGGCACTATTCCACAACTGGCAAAAGAGGGCTGGAAAATTGTTCAGCAAACTGATCAGGCTGATTCTCCTGATCCTACCAAAACTTATGCGCAACTGATTATCCAGAAAGACTGAACACCATAAAAAGCCGGCAATATGCCGGCAATTGGTTAATTAAATCGTCCCTTCATCAGGCAACCCGTTTCGATTTCAAACGCGCTGGCCAGTTCCCCAGATAGTGACCAGGTGTATAAAGTATTCGGCGACGCTCGTTATGCAGTGAGTTGCCGATCACCACTTCCCCCGCGACACCACAGAGCGACAACTGGATATAGGCCATGCCGGCCGCCAGCGGGTCAATGTCCGTCGCTGATACCCACATGTGATGATGTGACAGATAGCCTGCCTGATTAAGCACATCTGCGTAGGCCAGCACCATACAGCCAGCGCCGCACGCCGGTTCGGCAAGGGTAATGAACGGCTTATTCCGGAAGACAGTGTCAACATCGCCCAGGGACATCTGCGCCATCATCCTGCCGATATCCCACGGCGTGAAAAACTGCCCGCGGTATTTGTCCCCCAGGTCAAGCTGCATGAAGACTTTCCCCAGGAAATCACTGAATTGGTCCATCATGCTCGTCGACACCAGGGCAAGCAGCTGCGCCATGCGACTGACGTCCGTTTTCTCATAGCCTTTGACGATCTGCAGGTACTTGTCCTCCCGCTTTTGGTTGAAGCAAAGACGGTTCTCCAGCGCGATGACGCTGCAGCTGACGAAGTCCTCAAACACCTTGGCGCGCCGGTGATACCGCGCCGTCTCATTGAACAGTGAAATGAAAGCTTTTTCATGGTTAATCAGTCCAGGCATACGTGTTCTCCAAAAAAAGGGAACACGTATCCCGGGCGGGAAACCATGTTCCCGCAGGATGAAAAAAGGCCATCGGAAGGATCCGGTGGCCAGCGTTTAATATCAGTGCGGCAGCGGGTGCTTAACTCGCTGCCGCGTTGGGTGGTAACGGCGTGGAATCCTTGTCGGCGTAGGTGAACTGGATCACCTCACCGCCCAGGACTTCCGGCTCCATTCGGCCGCCATCAACATGTTCGCCGTGGTCGTAACAGTCGTAACCGCTGCGGCCGGCGTCGAACATATGCCAGCTGTGCTCAACCTGGCAGCTGAACTGCTTTGACAACTCGCCGATCACCTCGCCAGCCGGAGCGTACCACGGCGAGTCAAAGTGCACCGTCAGAACATTGATGCTGTCACGCACGCAGCCGACGTTGTGGCCACAGGGCCATTCAACGCCGTACTGACGGCCGTACAGGTCAACCGTTGCCGGCACATCACGCAGCAGCGCGCCGCCGGCCCCGTTCAGCTCTGTCGCCAGACGCGTGGGGATCAACATCAGCATGTCGCAGGGCACGGTATGCTCGGGCACATTCCCGAGCCGCTCCCAGCAACTGCCGGCATCCACCTGGCCGTCAAGCCCCACCATGCCGAACCAGTCGGCAAACTGGCGCTCGATGACGTCCGCTATTCGCGCCTGGGCAAGTGGCGGAATGTTCTCCCACTTGACTGACGCTATCCCGGACTGGCTGTAGAGCCGCTCAATCTGACGGATGTTTTCGGCCGTCAGCGGCGCATCGGCTTTGAGCAGCCAGAACCACTGTTCAAACGCCAGGTTCTGTACTGACGAAACGCCGGGATGTGCCAGCAAACCAGGGTAAGGGACATAAACACCCGGTTTTACCGTGGCCGGTTTCAAGATGCCGGCACAACCTGCCAGAAACATCCTGCAGCTTTGCTGGATGGCATGGCGGTAGTCAGGAACGACATGGCCATTCACCCATTGCTGCAGCTCGTCGACAAACACGGATTGGCCGGTAACAACCAGACGATTTTTGCACCAGTTAGACATGGTAGTTCTCCTCTCATTCAAGAAAAAAAGGAGAGACGTCCCCCATCGGGGGAGCATCTCCCCCGTTGGGTTAAGGTGTAAAACAGTGACGGTCAGCCTGTTGGCTCAACCGCCGTCAGTGGCCGGACAGTTCGCGTAAAACCCGTAACTCATGGACCAGGCGGATCGCCGGCGACAGCTGCTGATAGTCATTGACATCGATACGTTCGAGGTCGAATTTCTCAGCCAGATCGTTAATCGCCTCATACGGCCGTAAACCGGCCTCCTGCAGGGCAATGACGCAGACCTCTTCGCAGAGATCCGTGTCGTTCAGCGTCAGTCCGTAATGCCGGCTTAAAAGCGCGCCGGCAACGGTCTGCCAGTGGTGTTGTTCCTCGGTCATAATCCCTCCCCGTTCAGGCCGCCCGGGCGGCGTCAGTCTTTACCGTTTCTGTTTCTGCCGCCGGCATTAACAGAAACTCGGTCGCCTGACGCGCCTGGCTGCTCGCGCGGAACAGCGCGCGTTTGTCTTCCTTCATGATTTTCAGCCACCCTTCCAGATAGCTCTCATGTTGGACGTCGCCGGCAACGCCGATCCGGGCACAGAGAAATGCACTGCCCAGCTCGGCAACCAGCTCCTCAAACGCATAGACCGGGTCACCCCGCTTACGTGAAGAAGACGTTATCCCCTCCCGGTTAAGACGTGTTGCATGGCCGGTGCTGTGCACCAGCTCATGCAGCAATGTCGACCAGTAGTCCGCTTCCGTCTTAAACTGCCGGACTTCCGGCAGCACAATCAGGTCATGGCTCGGGGTGTAAAACGCCCTGGACTGGTAAACATGCTGAAGATGAACACCGCAGTCCTCCACCATCGTGCTGACCTGCGCCTGTATTCGCTCATCAACCTGTGGGGCGTCCTCACCCGGAGCGTCTGCCAGCAGTGCGCCAACCACGTCATCCGGGAGTCCGTCGCACTGGCAAATGTTGAACAGGTACAGCGGCTTGAGCATCGGGACACGCTCTTTCAGGGCGTTCCCTTCATCGTCAAACAGCGGCCGGCCGTCGGCATCCTTCGCCTCCCTTTCCCAGGGCTTGAAGACCACCGCAAGCGTCGCCTTCTCGCCGGCACGCACGTGGCCGCCGGCAGCTTCGGCTTGTTTGTAAGTCAGCCAGCGGTTAGCGCTAAAACCCTGGTCACAGGCAGACAACCACAGCAGCAGCACATTAACGCCGCTGTAAAAGTTCCCGGTGGTGCCGTTGCGCGGCATCACCGAACCCTGAGCCATCCGGGAGCGGTCCGTCTGCCACGGCTTGCGCCAGGGCAGTGTACCGCGCTCGATGGCGGCGATGATTTTATCCGTCACCTGCTGATACAGGTCGGGACGGTCAGGCCGTTTTTTCGCTGGCCGTGATGATGATGTCTTTTTCATGGGAGGCTCCTCAGTTAAAAAGGCGCACTCCTCCCCTGGCGGCGAAGAATACGCCCCAGGGGACAAAGAACGGGTCAACGGTTAGCGAGCAGGGAAACGGAGCGCCCCTTGCGCATTAACCGTATCGGCCAGGGTATACAGGCGTTCGAACATCAACTGGAATTCCTCCCTGTCGTCCGGTTTCGCCCGTTTAGCGTCGGTATGGCTGGCGGTCGCCAGCAGGTCGATGGCGCTGATGCGCCAGCGTTTGTACTCCGCGTTGCCGACGCATGCCCGATAATGGACATGGGCCAGGCGCTGCATGCGGTTAATGATATGACGGTACTCGGCCACCGGCACCCAGGTGACAGGTGCACCATGCACATGGATCTGATCGTGCAGCACGTGTATCCAGAGCTCAAAGCCGTCTGACAGTATTCGCTCCGCGCTTTCGTCAGTCAGCGCCAGGTGCTCACAAAAGTCATCACCACCAACCAGTAGCCGCGAGGTCTCGTACCAGGCGTCATCCTTTTCCGGATGACAGCCGTCGGCATACGCCACGTGCCTGACACGTCCCGAGTCATCACGCTCGGCCACGGCTGATATCAGGTAAATGCCGTCGTTCTTGACCAGCTCCAGCTCGCACTGATTGGCTTTCGCTTCAGCAACAACCAGGCGCAATGTTTCAGGATCAAAGTGCAACATGTTAAGTCTCCTTAAAAAGCGGAGACGGCTTCCCCCGGAGGGGAAGCCCCTCCAGGGAAATAAAACGTTATGGCCAGCGCGGTGGTGTTACCACGATGCCCGGAAGTAAAGGTGATCCCGACTAAAGTCGAAACCGGTCAGTACGCTGTTAACGTACGTCTTCAGTGAGTCGACCAGCATCCAGTACACATCGCCGTAGTCGCGAGAGTCATCGGGGAACTCCTCATGGCAGTTCGCTTCATTCAATCGTGACAACAGCATCTGCAGCATCTGGACGTCGTTGCGGTCGAACGCCATCAGCGCGCCGCTTTTGACGTCTCCGACACTGTTGGCCACCCAGTTCATCAACGCAGTAAACCCGCGAAAATGACAGGTGTTGACCAGCAGCGACGGATGGTAGTGATTACACGTTTTGTGGTTGTATATTCGCGGCGCCTGTTCACAGTCACCGCCGTCCTCCAGCCACGCTGGTGAACACGGCACCCAGTCGCCAACTGGTGTCCAGTCGCCGTTAACCGGCAACATTGCATAGTCAGCCTTACGCTGACGGAAAAAGTTGATATCAAGTCCCATGGGTCACTCCTCTCGGTAAACGGACAGGAGCTCCCCTGCAGGGAGGCCCTGCCGGGTAAAATGCGCGCCTTAATCAGGCGACGCGTTGAGTTAACTTTCTGCGTTGGGACAACACCTCATCCATCCACGTAATCACTTGCCAGTGGTACGGAAGATCGGCATGACACAAACTGTCCCGATACCGTTCAAGGTGCAAACGGATCGAGCTATCCCCCATCGCCGCAGCGTCAACGTATCCCGGAGCTGAAAGCGCCGGACGCTGCAGATGATGACGCAGCCATATCAGCGGTTGCTCCCAGCCTGACTGGCTGGACAGCTCCCGCTCAATGCGCACGCATCCAGGGCACAGATTGTGTATCAGGATGAGTACCAGGCGGTGAAAAAAATCCGACGCCTCGTCCCCAGGGGCAATCTCCTGCACGGGCAGGTTATCGGCCGGCCATGACGACAGACGGATACCAGAGCCAGCAAATGCGCCGCCGGCAAACAGCTGCCCCGCCGCATCAATACCTGCAGGTCGTGCAGATGCCGGCAGCAACCAGAACATCTCTGTCACCGCCAGGGTAAAATCAATCCATGCGTCCTGGGACGGTGGTGCGTCAAAATACACGGTAGTACTCACGATAAATCCTCCGGAAACAAAAAATGGGGGGATTTATCCCCCGGACGGGAATAAATCCCGTCAGGGTGTACTGCTTATGACTCAAAAGCCGAGCGCCGCAATGGCCTCATCGGCTTCACCGTTAAGTTTGCCCCTGGACACACTCCACGCCCACGCTTCGTTGTGGGCGTCGCTGCCAAGACTGTTCAGGTTACTCAAAACGTCCTGGCCAGCGTCAGACAGCGTCGGCAGCACATTCCTCTGCAGGTAGTAGAGAAAGAAACCAAAAGCCTCACCGAGACTGACAACCGTACTTTCCAGATCGGTCAGCTCACAAGATGCTTCCCGCTCCTGGTGAAGTCCGAGTCGCCGATAGGCTTTTGCGGTAGACAGCTCGCTTTCAATCGCGCAGAGGTAAAAAAGCACGTCCTGCGACGTTTTGAGATCGAAAACATTCGTGCGGAAGTTAATTTGGGTATTCATCGGTAAATCCTCTTGTAAGATGGATTTACCCCCTGAACGGGAGTAAATCCCGTCAGGGTATAGGGGGTTAAAACGACCGTTTTAAAAACGGTAACGCAGTCTGGCCAGATGCTCGGCCTGCTGGCAGGCGAGCCGGTAAGCCTTTCTGCGCTCGGTATGCTTGCAAGGCAACGCAACACGGGTGCTTGCGTAGGTATATTCACCGTTGTACCAACCTTTGCGCAACGTCAGTACCGCGTTGACCGACCCCTCATCACTGCAGGTAACATGCGCGCGAACGGCAAAATTACCTGCTGCATTGACGTACCAGTCAGTAAACCGCGGCGGCGCCATACGAAAAGGTATTCGCTGGACGGCCGATATGACACGGTGCAGGGTTGAGATGAAATCAGGAACAGCTGAAGAAGTAAAAACAGACATGGTGTATCTCCAGTTATGAGGAGATACCAGCCCGAGGGGAAGGTATCTCCCCGGGGGATAAAAATGTAAGCCTCGAACATCAGAAACTGATGCCATCTACTTCCAAAGGCGGGCAGATGTACTACACCGTAAACGGTGTGCTCCCTTTCAAGCTACGGAAGCGTTCTTTTGTCACTACCCGAAGGCGATCCTCACAAGTGACTGGACCATTGGTGGCTGTCTGTCGACAGCAGGGTCACCCGAAGGCGCTCATCGCAGACCCACTGAGCATTGGTGGTTGTCCGAAGACAACAAGTAAGCCTGTTCATTTTCAGACCACTTACGCCAAGAGTCAAGACGCTTTACCTACAATTTTGAGTAATGAAAAGCCGCAGCCCTGAGTGAGCTGCGGCGAATGCTTTGAGGGTGTCGATAGTCCGTCATTTATCAATAATCAAGTTACCCTGCTTATCGAACAGATCGCCAATCCAATTATCAACCATTTCGTTAACACTCTCTTTCCCCTCAGCGTCATACTCCTGAGAGATAAGCTGACGAGTCAAACTGGAGGAAATAGGGATCGAGAACTCAGCACCCGCAATCAGTTCTGTCTTCTCTGAGGGAGGAACTCTGATTACACCGTGCATATCAAATACACCACCTTTAGGGATAAAAGCGTCATCGTCCCCCTCCTCAAAATAAATATCACCAAAATATCTTGCCAACATTGCACATGTATCAGATTCACCCAGCGGTGTTACACATTTAAAACTAATGATAACTTCACTACATTCATCACTTCCCAGAATGATCTCATAAACAGGTTTAATCGACACTACCATCATCAAAATATCATCACGCATACTGCCCTCACTTAACCAACCATCAACAACTATTCATCATCAGGTGCGCCTTTGAAGTAGACTTGCCTGACATATTTACCTCGTCCATCACCATGACCTAAATCCATTGAGACTTGCGCAAAAACTTCCTTTTCGGTATATCCCTGTTGTTCATAAAATGATTTCGCTTCTTGTGAAAAATAATACCGCATGCTGTGTGGCGCTTTTTTTCCTGTCAAACCAACTTGACGAACCTGGTAGCGATAAGTATCAATTGCTTTTCTTATATCAGGGCGATCAACAAGTTTTCCGCCTTGCTTATCCATTATTTTTTCAGCGTAGTTAATTGCTGAGCTGACCAATTCACGGTTAAGGATAACAGTATCTCTTGGGCGTCCCCCTTTAGTACCAAACACTACCCGCACGGAATTTTGACCTGATTCCAATGCACGCTTCCAGGTAGGTACAGACTTGCAGGCTTCAACTGCTTCTTTTGTACGTAGCCCCAGTGCATAAGAAAGTTGCATGGCAGCAGCTACTCCGGGATTCTTTTTTTCCACGGCCTGAAAGGCCTTATTAAATTCATCAGGTGTCAACGCTAACTTTGTCCCGTCACGACTTGCTGGCTCAAGACCGAGTGCTTTATTACTTAACAAGGGATTTTCAGGATCTGCAAGTTTGTAACGTCCCCCACGCAATAAAACACCCCGAATTGCAGACCGTTCATTCTGTATGGTTCTGACAGAGATCCCTTGCTCTTTTCGACTTTGCAAATAACCGACGAAATGACGGGTCTTAATACTGTCGGTATGACGCAGCTGGATACCGTTTTCTCGTAAATAATTCAAAAAGTATCTGGCGATCCTCATTCTATCTGCAGTGCTGGCATACCCTCCCGATGCTTCGCGAGCCTGGGTGATAAAATCACGTCTGAATTGTTCGACCTTCGAACGCGCCGTCTTTCTGCTCATAGCCCCCCCCAAACGATAGATACAACAGTTCATCCATCCATACGGGTGAATTGCATGCAACCCACCCGTATGAACGGACAAAACTAACCAGATTGTTAGTTTTACGTCGTTTCAGACGTTCCCTGCGTGTCGGTTCGTTCGCCATCCTGGCTCGTTTGATATTGTGTAGCAGGGTAATGCCATGTTGAGTTTTTACAGGTGATCAACCAGTACTCAGTACTGGCGAATTAAACACCCCATCAGCGTTTTCGCTGACGCCTCAATATCAGAACGATTTTCCTCCATTTATCAGAAAGTTAATGACTATCATTTAGAGCCTTTAACAACGGTTAGAATGTATTTCCGGCACGTTCGTCCGTGTAAACGGACGTGACGGAAATGCTGTGATTACGTCTTCGAAGCGTACGTCACGAGGTAGTTCGTCTTGGAAACCCGCGTCGTACGTAGTGTTGACGTAGTACGCCTGGCGGCGTCACTTGGTGTTCGCTTTGCTCGCACACAAGTGACGCCTCGTCCTCTGCTCTTAATGAGACTCACGTAAGCGGCCAAATGTACCAAATGGCCTTATACGTGCGTTCAAAAGTCGCATCGTGACTAAGACGTTATGAAAGCCTTACAAGCTTTAAAGAAGTCAGTCATATCAATAACTAACATCAAGAAGTAAGTAATATCAGCCTGTTATGACTGATTACCCAGGCAAGTATTGCCTAATGTTGAAGTGCGCCAGGCTAACCTACGCCATAGCGTTAAGATGACTTTTCAGCAGCCTTAACCGCTCCGAATACTACGTTGAATGAGCGATATCTGCTCCCAAAGGCGGGCAGATGTACCACACCATATATGGCGTGCTCCCTCTCAGGCTACGGAAGCGTTCTTTTGCCATCACCCGAAGGCGATCCTCGCAGATGGCCAGATCATTGGTGGCTGTCTGTCGACAGCAGGGTCACCCGAAGGCGCTCATCACAGACCCCTTGAGCATTGGTGGTCGTCCGAAGACGACGGTTTTGCCCGAGTAGATTAACAAAGACAGTCAAGACAGGTCAAATGAGAAAAGGAATAACTTCACAGAAATGAACAGGTAGTTAATAATCATTGCAGAAAAGGAGCCATGGGGAAATACTTCCCATACGCTCCTGAATCCATCCGAATATAAATAAAAAAGCACAAAAAAACCTTAATAACTAAATGGGTACGGGTACTCATGTACTTTTTTAACAAGCCTTTTGATATCATCCCGCTCATAAACTTCCTTATCATTATTCGCGATTTTAGAATGCGGAACCTGCACCCACACTGGATGAGAGATCTTCCTCACATCAAATATGTACAAATTCAATGAGGTTCGTGGACCTTTATTACTGTGATTTGTATGTTCATTACATATGATGCCATCTACTCCCATACTTCGAACGGTTCTCATGAAAAATTCAATCCAGTGCCGTACGAAGTTTTGTTGCACCGTATTTTTTAAAGTCTCATCTAAAATAGTTTCATTTGGCAGGTTGTTTAGCTCCCTTTCCCACAGAGCAAGCTTCTCATTAACAATAAAGTACGGCCGTAAAATTTGTCCCGTGAAGCAAAACTTTCTCCATTCAGATAAATTACTCGATGCAATATGCATAGCACCAAATGGATGACTGCTTACTTTTCTCCATAGTTCTTTGGAGAAGATTGAATCTTCCTGCAGGTTTACAATTTTTGCATCGTCGTTTATTTGTATTTTGCAACGACCTTCCCCCGCACCTTTAAGAAGTTCATCATCAATACTAAATGAAATAAAACTGTGAGGGACAAGCTCCCTCTTATATACTGATGCCGTATCTGATAAAGACCAACTATCAAAATAAACATCTGTACCATGATACCATTCCTGCATAACAGCCTCCTCATAAATATTTAATATCAACTACAAACTTTGATAATTAATGAATCCGACACTGTCAGATTCATTAAAGATACAGATTTTATTTATTTCCCTAACAACCGCTCATGCACCCACCCTTTATTCGTCAGCACAAATACGTTTGTCACTTTCAGTGGTTCCGATTCTGAATTAACGTCCTTCTCAAGCTGTCTATTCAAAGCAATAATTTCGGAAGACTTAGCCCAGTCAGGTATATCAGTTACTTTATAAGAGAAAGAAACCCTAGAGATTTTTTGGCCCAGGGCATCAGAAGGTTCGGTGAAATTGCTGACTTCCGAAACAGTGGCTTTCCCAAAGCAGAATCCACCCAGGTTTTCCCCTTTCATATTTTTAGCCGCATCGGCCTTATAAAACTTTTTACCTTCATCAGTCAAATCATAGCTGTTAACCACCACATCATGAGCTTTACTTCCCCATGATGCTTCAATATGTTTTCGTGAAATTTCTGTTTCTTTCAGAAGGCCTTTTTGGGACATTACATGCAAAACATCAGGCAAGTTATTGAAGGTGAAACTGTCCGTTTTGTACGGGAAGTTAGCCGTAAAATAACAGGATGGGTATGTATTATCCAAATACTGCTGAGCTGCTGCTTTAAAATTGCCTTCTGAAGCATCCTTGGGATCATTACAGCCACTAAGAGCAATTGCTCCAAGACAAATTAACGAGGAAATATATTTTAATTTCATATCGTTACTACCTTGTTTTCGATAAGTTCATTTACACATTACTCACTACAGACCTGTCAGGTCCTATTCGAGTCCTTTATGTTAGTCAAGCAACAGTGCTCTTTGCTGATAGTTGTGCTTGCTTCAAATGATCACAGGGAACCATTCCAGCTCAAAACTTACAAAACCTTATCAATATGTCAAGATAACGGATTGTCTATGTCAGCCAACAGCTCGTTTGCAAGGTTCCATGCGGCAAACAGGAAAACTGATGGTGAAGAACGCTGGCTGATAAAAAAATTCTGGCGGTGAGATTGTAGTATAGAGGTGGGATCGACCTCTTTCTCCACCCACAGTGTTAACGCTAATGTATGCATACATTAGCGTTAACACTGATAGCTTCCGTACGCTCACTGGAACGCACGCAGACGTCAGACTCCAACCTGGCAATTAGCTATTGATTGTTATTTAAGCTAGGATAGGGCTAGGTTATCACCTGGTTAAGGAGTGGCAATGAACGATACAACACAGCACCATGCCTATCAGCGTGGTGTGCGCATGGCGAACCTGTGGAAGCGCCTTAAAGGTACCATTTTGAGATGGGATGCTTTTTGTGTGGCTAAAGCTCAAAGCGCAAACTTCCCCAAATGGGTTGGGCACATCCCTATGGTTTTTTTTGCAGTAATCATGCTATCTGCTCTTGTGTTTGGCGGGATGATTATTGCAAGCTCGGCAGTTCTCATTGGCGCATTGATCTTCCTTACTGCGGGAATATTATCTTCTGGGGGTAAAAATGTGCCTGGGAATGATGAGAAACCATGTGGTGATTTTATGCAACAGAATTCTGGTTACGGCCAATATCGTGATGGGCAGCATGGGTGGGGATGGTATGATGCTGCTGGGCGCATAGATGATGATGATGAGTAAGAGAGTACCTCTCTTACTCATCCTAAATACCCTGTTTGTTTAGTTATTTCAATGCCTTACTTCCTACGTAACTTGCTCCAGCCTCCCCTAACTTACCTCCGGCACTTTCAGCTTTAGCGGTTCCTTGTTTATAAGCTGAACTTAAAGCATTCCCTACGCTTACTCCAGCCCATGACAACGCACCTAGCCATACTGCAGGTAACACGATGAACATAGTCCCCATCACCAAGTTCATGATCAGGTCATCGGAGCTGTTCTGGAAACCGGCCACGTTCCAGCGACTATGCGAGTCTGAACTGTAAAGCGCCTCCAGAATCCAGCTGTCCAACCAGCGCGCCAGCTCCCACCAGAACGTCAGGAAGTTCAGTGCGAATACCACGAACGTCACGGTGATCACCGTTTTGTACTCATAGGCCGCAAACGCCAGAATCAGTGGGATCATGATGTAGACCGCCATCAACAGGACGGCCTGCACCATCGGCAAAGCCTGTCGCATGGCATCAAAGGCCGGGAACGCCGCCAGGCTCCCCAGAGCCGTACCACCAAGCGATGCCACACGTGCCACCGTGTTCCCCCCCGTGAAGTCCGCATTGCCACCATAGCCGGCATAAGCGCGCCCGCCCTGGGAAACCGTCAGGTTATCCGGGCTGACCAGACGACGTACTACCGCCTCCTTGTAGTCGGCGTTATTCTCGCCCATCATCTTGAGCGCGGCGGACATCCGCAGCATCACACCCGGGTCGACCTGCTTCACCACCCGGGCTTCCAGGCCGGTATCGGCCGCCGACCACCACTCGCTGCAGGTCGGGTACCCACCCCGGCCGGTGTTCGGCCGGCCACTGTCCCGTGATTCGTTCCATGGGAAGCTGGCGCGCGGCGTCTTCGACTGCAGGTTGTTGTAGTACCCGCCATTCAGGAAGGTTTTCGAGCCCAGCCATTCGATATCACGCAGCGTCGCCTTGTCCGTTGTCTGTCCCTGGTCACGGTTCTGCCAGGTGTACAATGCCAGCGCGTAACAGTCGTTGGTGAAGTCCTGCAGCTCCTTCGCCAGCGCCGGGTTATTGACCCGGCTGTGCTGGACCTCAAAACGCACCTGACGCAGGTCTGGCCGGCAGGGAATGCTGGCCACGGCCGCAGACGTAATCCCCTTCGACAGCTTATGGACGACCAGCCACCACACCGGTACCTTCGCCGTCTGACCGTTCATGCTCGACATCATGCTGGCGTATCCGGTTTCATCCGGTTTCTTCGGCGTCCAGGTACCGCAAGTGCTCGCCCGGCTGCTGTCATACTTGATGGTGTCCAGGCTGACGTTCATCAGCGGCAGGCAGCAGGCAAGCATCACGAAGAAGGCACCGTACAGCAGGTTCTCGATGCGCGGCAGGGACAGCATCCCCTTGTTGCCTTCATCTTCCCCTTCCTCACGGACTTTCAGCCAGATGCCGACAACCTTGAACAGCAGCGGCAGCACAAACAGCCCGGTGCTGACCAGCAGCTCCCACAGACCGTTGTTTACAATCCAACCGAGGAGCGTCAGGAAATACTCCAGATAACTGTTTGTCATCATAACGTCAGCCCTCCGCCGAAGATGGAGTATTCACACGCCAGGGCAAAGACCGCGCACGCGATGGCCATACGCTTGAGAGGCTGCCGATGTTCCGGTTTAACGCCCGGAGCATGCCAGATTTTCCAAAATCCCCAGGCCAGCACGGCATAAAGCGCCAGACGCCAGAACAACCAGCCGTAACGGGTACTGTGCACCCAGCTACGCAGCGCGGTGGTTTCACCGGGGTGAGTAACGCCCCAGTGCGCGAGCCCCAGCGCCATAACCATGGCCACCACAAGCATGGCAAGCAGCTGCAGGGCGCGTTTCGCGCCCCGACCAAGCCTGCCGCCCCGGCGGGGCAGCAGGTCTTTCTTCTCTGATTCAGTCATAGGTATCTCCACGCTCACTGGTCAGTTTCCGGTACGGCCAGCTGATTAAACTTGGTATCCGGGCTGTCTGCAGACTGACGCTGCGGGTTGGTTTCAGCGCGGTTGTTCTCGCGATCGATAATGGTCAGCACCGCATTGCGGGAAATCTCCCGTTTCATCTCCATCTCGTTTTTCAGCGCCGTGATTTCCCGATCGAGCGCTTCGATGCGGCGATCACCTTCCTGCATCGCCACCTTCTGCGCAGCCGCATTCGGTTCGGACATACCGGTGGTGATCATGCGGCGCATCAGGAAGGCGGTCTCGATGGTATCGGCCATCGCCAGCTCGCTGGCGAGACGCCCGACCAGGGCTGCATTATCCGGGTCGCGCTGCAGCGCACGCACAACGCCGGCGGTCACCGCCAGGCTGCCGGATTTGAGCTTGGCCAGGTTCGCAGCCGTCGGTTTTTCAGCGCCATTAACCAGTTTGGCCAGTTGTTCATTGTTAGCTTTGGTGGCCTCCTCGAGCATCGGAGCAAAACCGGTGCCGGCCACGGTGCTGCCCGGCTGCTCATCGCCTTCGCCACTGGTGCATTGCGATGCGTCTTTACAGGTGCGCAATGACGTGTCACCCAGCACCTTCACCACCGCAGCGGCGGCCTCCTCGCTGCTGGCATATTTGGCGCAGGCACCACCAGTACAGCTGCTGCCGGACACGCCGGAGGTACTGGTGACTGGCAGCGCATTCATCATGTTGTAGCCGGCAGCCGCCAGGTCATGGGTCGGCTTGATGGCTGGCTGGCCAGAGCCACCGCGTTTCTGCCCGCCGATCCAGGTCTGCCCGGACTGGCCGGTCACTTTCTCCGTCGCATTCATCGAGCGGACGGCATCGCCGCCGCTGCTGTTGACCAGGCTTTTGGCCTCTTCCATCGCGGCCGCCTGACTCCAGGCACCGGTATCCGCCATGTCCATCATGCGTTTGGAAAGGTTCTGGCAGTTGAGCTGTGCCTTGTCGAACGCAACGCCCCCCTGCAGTACCCCGTTGGTCAGCATTTCATACAGCCCCGGGTTGGCGCGCTGGATGGCCATCGCCGGCAGGCTGGCCACCGCACCGGTGGCGCCCTGGATAACGTCACTCATCAGGTTCTTGAACCCGTCGGTAACGCCGTTAAGCTGGTTGCCGATCGTCGTTTTCAGGTCGAAATTTCCACACATCAAGTCCGAGCTCCAGCCCAGGTTCATGCCCAGCCGCTGCATATTGCCGCGTGTCGCTGGCTGCGAAATCACCGAACCGCCGCCCAGCGAGTAGAACAGCTTGTCGGACACCGCGCCGCTGGCGCTCTTCCCGTACCCGACATTGCTGTCATTGACCTGCGGCAGCGAAACGCCAAACAGCGTACCGTTGTCGTCATTGTCATCAGCGTGCGCACTCATCGTGCCGGCCAGCGCCAGGCTGCCGGCAATCAGCAGAGACAGCAGGCTGCGCCGTCCCCGTAAAAATGTATGCATCGTGTTATTCATCATTCAGACCTCAGAAATCCGTGCTGTAGAGGAAACGCTGCCCGCGGCGCTGGCAGCAGCTGTAGGGTTGCCACAGGGCAAAGGCGGCGTTGGCATCTGCCGCCGGCGGATGGTCGCCGTCCGGGAAGACCGCACAGGACTGGCTCAGCTGCGGTGAAAGGCGCTGCCATTTGTGGTTGCGGGTACCGGTATTCTCCTGAACGGAACCTGGTGGCCAGTACCCTTCCGAGCGCTGGCCAATCAATGGCTGGTAGACGTGAGGCTGGCCGGAACGGGTAATAATGTCGGCCACCCGCTGCGCCACGACGGCGCCGGCCTTGTCATCATCAACCTGGGTCACGAACCCCGACCGGGGGTAGACGTTACCCCACATGTTGGCGCCGGCCTGGCTGCCAATCTCACGCTGGCCTGGCACCAGGGCTTCCGGATAGAGGGATTCGGGCATACCGGTACGCCACGCCAGACTGTCGAGCGTGCTGAGGAAATACGGCACGAACGGCATGGCGGCACTGCGGCAGGAATACCCGGGGATACTGCCGCCAATGATGGACGTCGCCGGGTGGCCAATGGCATCAGCGTACTTGAAATGCAGGTTGGTCTTGCGCTGACCGGGGGTTTTCAGCTCGTTATTACCGCCGCCGGCGGATACGCCGCTCAGCGCGCCGGTAATGCTGCTTTCCAGGCCGCCGGAGGCCTGGCTGACCATCGACATCTCACGCCAGGGATTACCGCCCTGACTGTTGTAGGTCGAGACCACCGCTTCTGGAATAAAGTGCGTCACCTTGACCGAGGTCCGCACCGTACAGCCGTGCAGGCCGCAGAACAGCCAGTAACAGATACCGCTGACACGCCAGCTGATACAGGATTGTGACACGGCACTGGCGACAATCTGCGCGCTGTTCAGCGCGGCATTGACTGCCGGCACACTGGCCACAGACAGCATCATGACCATACCGAGGGATTTGCGGTTCAGGCGGAACTGGCCGAGAAACGAAGTCTCAGGGAGCTGGTATTTCATATCACTGCCCTCCCTGCGCCTGTTGGCGCAGCGCGGCCGCCTGCACAACATCTGCAGTGCCGTACACCACGTCGGTGTCATCGAACACCACCGCCGGCACTTTTTTGACACCCAGCTCCCAGGCATGCACCACTGCACGGTATACCGTGGCCAGCTGCTGCTCCTTCGCCTGCCATTGCGGGGATTTCAGTACGGCCTGCGCCTGGCGCTGAGCTTCATCAGGGTTTGACGACAGTTCGCCGAACAGTTGCTTCTGCAGCTGCTCGGGGCCGTCAAGATAAATCACGGATACCGACGCATCGATGTTGCTCGGAGGATGATGGGAATCGGTATAGAGTACCGTGCCGGCAAGCACCGATGCCGGCATCAGCAGAGGGAACAACGTCAGCAACGTGCTGATTTTCATGGCGTGCACTCCTGCATGGATAGAATCCACACAGGGTGCTACGACATGGTCAGAAAGGCAGCAAAGAAGTCTTTATTGGATTATGAAAATTTATGGAGTCCCCTCAACCTCAGGTTGTGGGGATCTCCACAGAGAAATCGAAGCCAAGTAACCCAGCCTCTTCAACTCTGCGTTTGAATGCATCCGTCACAAAGACACGACTGATATCCTCTTCAATAGAAAATAGATACTCATCAGTGATTTGAGCAGCCTTAAGTACTGGCTTTTCAATGATAAGACCATACTTAGCTTCACGGAACAAAGAACTTTCCCGATCAAAGCATCCTGAAAGCATGTTAGTTGGGTAGTACCCCCAAAATGCTTTTTTCTTGCTCTCCGTCTTTACAGGCAACACTTGCCCCCTAGGAAGTAAAATATCCCCTAACGTGTCCAGGGTCTGTTCACTCATAACGAAAAAGGGCGACAGGGCGCTACTAAAATCAAATTGATAGTTTTTTTTCCCAAAGTCATTACGACGAAGCTCTAAGGTAATGGCTTCATAGTCATCACCAAAAGGCACCCAAGCATCATCAACAGCTCGTCCCATAATACTTTCTTCGCCTTCAGGATAATCCTGAATAAAAGAACAGTAATTGGTTACATCAGATTCCAGTAAATAAATTTTCGTCATCGTAGCACCGTATACCAGCTATCATTCCTTCCGGAAGATTGAAGTATATCCTTCATTTTACTCAATTCGTTAAGTACTTCTTCCTTGCCACCCAATCTATCAGCGTCAATGATCCTTCGGTTTACTGCATTAAGATACTTATCAGGATGTTTACCGTTATGCAGTATCCCAGGCAAATCGTCCGTATTGTTACGGTTTGGCAGGAACACGCCATTTTCTGCGCCATTGATATCAATGTCGTGCCGTTTCAATATGTCTCGGGCTGGCTTGGCCCCTTTCGCAGTTTCCGGGACAATATGGTGCGCAGCTGAATTGGCAGGACGCGGCGTACCCGCCTTTTCCATACTCTTGGCCAGAGCACAGCTGGTTAAACCCAGCGGGTCAATCCATCCATACGGGTTCGGCGCATACTGATACAGGTTCAGCCCGCCGCGCAGCCCTATCGGATCCTGCGTGGTAAAGCGCCCGACCTCCGGCTCATAGTAGCGGAACAGATTATAATGCAGCCCGCTTTCGTTATCCTGGTACTGGCCGGCATAACGCAGCGGCTGGTCAACGAGCGCGCCCTTGCGCCGTTCGGCGCCGGCGACCGTTTGCCCCTGCAGTTTGCCAAAGGTGTCGTAGTTGCCGGACCAGCGCAGGTTGCCCTCGGCGTCGGTCACCTCCAGCGGCGCGCTGTTAAGGTCGCTGTGCAGCCAGTAGATATCCGCCTGCTGGCCGTCGCCCGCCTGTTCGAGGGCCGCCAACGGCGTCCAGGCGTTGGCCGGGTCATAGCTCCAGGTGCGGCGCGTACCGTTGTCCCGCTGCTCCTGCAGCAGCCGGTAGCCCTCCCACAAGAAGCGCGTGGTTTCCGGCGCTTTCCCCTTGAGAGTCACTGTCTTGCGTGTGCGTCGTCCCAGCGCGTCATAGTGATACTGCGCCTCAAAATCCCCCTGCGGGCCGCGGCCGTGCGCCTTTATCAGCCGGTTGTCGGCATCATAAACGTAATGCTGTTGATAGACCCCGTTACGCCGGCTGACCAGGTTGCCCCAGCCGTCATAGCGGTAAAACATCCGCTGCCAGTATTCGAGCCGGTTATTGACCACCGGTACCAGCGGCAGGTCGGCATCCGGGTCTCGGCTGACGCGCTGCTCCCCGGTCAGGTTATCCGCCAGGTCGTAGCGCAGCCGGTGGCCCGGCCTGCCCTGCTGCGCCTCGCGGTGCTGCAGCAAACGTCCTTCCGCGTCGTAGCCGTAATGGATCTCGCCGCGTAGCGCATCACTGACTCCTTCCAGTTCGCCGCGACCGGTATAGCGGAACGTGCGCCACAGCACGCCCTCTTCCGGTTTGGTTATCTGCCCGAATGCGCTGCTCTGCCAACTGCGTCGCCCCAGCGCATCGTATTGGCGCTGTTGGTGCAGCGCGCCCTGCGTACGGCCGGTTTCCCGGTGCAGCCGGTCACGGCTGAATTCGCTCACCAGTTGCTGGTTAAACCTGATGGCGCTGGCATGGCCGGAGCCGTAATGGAGCCACTGCAACCGGTCGCCCTGCGGCAGCGTCAGCGCCTGCAGGTTGGACAAGGCATCCCATTGGTACTGCAGCTCGCCGTTGACACCCTGCTCGCTCAACAGGTTACCGGCCTTGTCGTAGCGCAACTGCACGCTGTCCGGCTCGATACCCAGTTCGCTGCCGGCGGCTGTCGGGGTGCGCGTCAGGTGGTTCATGCGCCCGGCCGCATCATAGTGGTAATGCCACTCGGCGCTGTCGTTGGCGCGCCAGACCAGCTGGCCGGCATCGTCATAACGGAATTGATGCAGCCGCGGGGACGGCTGTGGCTCCACGTCCGGCGGTGCAACCTCCCGGTACTCGGTAAGTTGTCCGTCAAGGCCATAACGATAAAAGCGGTCGAGACGGTCAGGACGCCGCTCGCCCTTCAGCCGACCGACGGCATCATGACTGAAGTGGTAGTCCCCGCCGTTGCCGTTCTCGATGCTGGTCAGCCAGCCGCGGCAGTTATAGTGATAACGGCGCGTACGCTGGATGCGGTCGGTGACACTGACCGGCTGCCCCAGCAGGTTGTACTGCCAGCGCGTCTCGCTGCCAAGCGGGTCATGGTGTACGGCCAGCTGGCCCTGCGCATTCCAGGCAAACTGCTCTTCGCTGCCATCAGGATGCAACAAGGTCTGCAGCCGGCCGGCGCGGTCCCAGCGGTAACGGGTCAGGTGGCCTTCCGCATCGGTGCGGTGCGTCAACTGGCCCAGCGCATCATAGGCGTAGGCGGTGACGCTGCCGGAACAGTCGGTATAGCGCGTCAGCAGTCCCTGTGCGTTCCAGACCAGCTTCACCTCGCCGCCCAGCGCATCGATGACGCGTTCCGGCAGGCTCTCTTCCTCGTCGGGATAGTGATAGCGGGTGACGTTGCCCAGCGCATCAATCTGCTGCGTCGGACGTCCCTGAGTGTCCCAGTGCTGAAACGCCTGACTGCCGTCCGGATAGCTGACCGAGAACAGGAGGCCGCTGTTGCGGGAATACTGATAAGTGGTGGTGCGTCCCAGCGGGTCGGTCTCGCTCAGCAGGCGACCGTAACGGTCCCACTCGCTCTGACGCTGCGCACCGCCCGGCAGCACCACGCCGCACAGCTCGCCCCGTTCATAGATAAACGCCGATTTTCTGCTGTCAAAGTCGGTGAACTGCGCCACGTTGTCGTCGTCATCCAGCTGCCACAGCGCCTGCCGGCCATCATCGCGCACCACCCGCCGCATACCGCCGGAAAAATCATAATAGAGTTCCAACTGCTCGCCGGCGCTGTTGCGGTAGGCCACTACCCGTGGCAGGCCGTCAAGCTCCTGCCAGCGGTACTCGTTCAGCAGGCCGTTGTGGTCCTGATGACTGACCATCAGCCCATCCTGCCAGCCAAAGCGTCGGGTGACCTCGCCGGCGCGGTTGCTGACGGTCACCAGTTGCCCTTCCTCATCGTAGGCGTAGTGCACCAGCGGCAGCTCGCCATCCGGGGTATGCAGCAGCACCGTGCTCAGGCGGGACAGTCCGTTGGCGGTGGTCAGGTAGCGACACGCCAGCCGCTGGCCGGCACTGTCGACCAGCTCGGTCAGCCGGCCCTGGTCGTCGTGGAACAAGGAAACCGCGTTGCCGGCGAGGTCAGTCACCATCAGCAGCCGGCTCGGTTGTTCATCGGATAGGGCCGGGTAGTGCCAGGCCTGTTCGCTGACATCGAACACCTGCCAGCTGCCATCGCTGTTGTGCATCAGCCAGCACTTTTCCGCTTCGCAGTAGGTTTTATGGCCTTTGGGCACCATCGGGAAGGAAACATAGTCACCGGACGGCGCACGCCACACCAGGCCATCCTGGTACCGCTGCAGACTGCTTTCCCAGAACAGGCTCCAGCCACGGCCCAGCACGCTATCTGCCGGGTTGCCGCTGCGCCAGTAGCGCTGCCACTCAACCGGCAGGCGCGACGGCAGCACAAAGTCCAGTTCGTCGTCGCCGGACAGGAACTTCTGGCCGCTGATAATATCAACCGGCCGGGCGATGATGCCGGCAGCGGCCGTGGCGGTCATCAGCGTGCCGAACCGGCAGGCGACCCGCCCCAGCTTGTTGATGCCGGGCAACTTACTCAGCATTTTTCCCAGCGCACCCAGCTTGCTTGCCGCACCGCCGACGCCGCCCAGCAGGCCGGCAAACAGCAGCGTCAGGTCGGAAATCTTATACATCCAGTCCGGCACTTCCGGTTTTATCGGCAGGGTGGTGACGGTGCCGCCGCCGATGCGCACGTTGGGCGAACCTTCCATCACCTTGGCGTCGCAGTTGGTTTTATCCCCCACGCGCGCCGCCGGCTGGCCGTTGATATACACCTTGTCCGAGCCCTGCGCCATCTGCATGCTGGGGCCGTCCTGGTCACAGGCGACCTGGCTGACGGTGGCGATGGCCGCCGGCTTGCCATTGATACGCACATCCGGAGAGCCGGTCACTATCTTGCCGGCCGGCGTCAGGCTCCCTGCGCCAGCCTCCGCAATGCCGTCGCGCGCCTTGGTCGCCAGCTCCCCGGTGAGATAGCCCACCGCCAGGCTGGCACCCACCAGTAATACGCCGACGCCCACACAGGAAGCCGCCAGACCGGCAACAAACAGCGCACCCGCCGCCACCGCACCGGCAGCGGCAATCAAGCCGCCGACAATCGTGCCGCCAATCATCCCGGCCAGCGCATGAGAATGCCCAATCGCATCACCGACGCGTGCTGCTTCGCCCATCATACCCTCCCGTTATGCCGGCTGATAACTACCGAGAACCTGTTGCAGCAAGGCATCATCCTGCGGCAATAATTTACGCGTATGCGCCAGGGTGAACACCAGTACTCGCCTTTCCTGCAGCGCAAATACCGCCTGGCGCTGCCAGACGCGTTTGCCGTCGCGCAGATAGCTGGCGTGTACGCATTCACCCTGGAGCAGGTCTTTGCCCAGCGCCGCCGGCTCACGCTTTTTCAGCACCCAGCCCTTGAGGCCCTGGGATAGCGCTTCGAGCTGACGCGTGATGTAGTCGGCCAGCGCCTCATCAGGCTGCAGCGCATCACGGGAGATATTCAGGGAAGGAGAGAAGTCATCGCCGGCCAGCAGCACATTAACAGTGCGGTCGCTGTAACCGTCCGGCAGGGAAACGCTGCCTTCAGAAAAGGCGCAGCGGGAAAAATCAGGCATCGCGCAGGGTCCTTATGCTTAATGAGGGGTTAAGCATCGCATAGGTTCAGTTAAAATGGAAAGCTCCCCTCTGTATGCCAGTCACGCCCTTATTACGTCTTCATTGCTCTTAAGCAATTGAATGTTTATGGTAAGTATTCCTTACCATAAACGATAAAAGAGACATGTCCCTTATGAAGAAAATATTACTCGCTATTGCGCTTACCACTGTCGCATGCACCGCGTTCGCAGGCGCTCCTGTCTTGCCAACCAGCGAAATCCAGGAAAAAGCCGGGTTTGCTCTTGGGCTAACGGCTGATCAGGTGACCATCACCAACGTCCGCCAATCTGAAGCTCTCACGGTAAAATTTAACGCGGAAGCCAAAGGTCGTGTATTCCAATGCTATTATTCAGGGGTGGGTTCAACAACAAGTGATGCACTCTGCTCACCAACGGATGGAAAGTCCATGCCTGCGAGCACAGCCTGTAATGATCTGACCCGTGCAGCCGGATTATGCCAATAAAAAAAACCGGCCCAGAGGCCGGTGAAAGTGATGAGTATTTTGGAAAACATAACAAGTTCGGAGTAAGTATAGCTTCAACTAATTGACCTGAAAACGCTCGCACAGATCGCTCAGGTGGAGCAGCAGGTACACCACATCCGCCGCGTCCGGCACGGTGATATACCAACGAGGGTGATCGTACTCCTCCGGCTGAGGCCAGGAGGTGGTTCCCGTCACTGTCACCAGGACATCGACAGATTGCCCCAGTCGGCCTTCCAGATGCAGCGCCACGCTGGTTCGGCTCCCGATACGGTGCGGGTGTGCCGTCAGCACGACCCGCCCCAACAACCGCTCACGGAGCGCATCACACAACGTCCTGAGTGCCTGCGCATCCGTCTTGCTGATGGTCGCCGCCCCCTGGGGTGGCAGTGTAAACAGGCCGGCGCCCTGTGAGGGCGCTTCCTGGGGACGGACAGTAGGCTCGGGGTATTTCAACGTCATCATGCTGACTTATCCTCTCCGTCAATCTCCAGCCCCCGCAGTCGGTCAAGTTTCTGGGCCACTTTGTAAGCAGCTTCCAGTTCACTACAACCGGATGCCTTCATCAGAGCGCGTCGTTCGGCCTTCTCATCCTTTTCCGTCATGCTGAGGGCCAGGTAGAGACTCGGCGGTACGGCCCGGAATAACGCTTCAGCTTTTTTCGCCAGTACAACCCCTTCGGTATAGACCTTCGGGATTTTCGAAGCAGAAAGCAGAACCTGTTTTTGCTCATCAGACAGTTTACGAAAACGGCTGACCTGCTCGACTTCCGCCGGCGGCATGGTCAAAAGCACCCACCACTCCGCCATATTCAGCATTTTCTCCGCAATATCCGGGAAATCGTCCATATTCTGTGTAGCCAGCCACAACCAGGCGCCGAGCTTACGCCACATCTTGACGATTTTCGTCATGTACGGCGACAACAGGGGATTAACCGTCACAATGTGCGCTTCATCCACGGTAAAAATGATGTTGCGTTCCTCAAACTGATCACGCTCAGCGATGGTATTGATCATGTTGGTCATTGAGACCATCGTCAGTGCCATTTGGGCTTCATACCCATCACGCGCCAGGTGCCCCAAATCAACCAGCGTCACATCCGCTTCCGGCCACAATTCGCCTTCCTGATTAAAGAGCTCCGCTTCAAAACTGCCAGGTTGGGTGAACATACCCAGCGCCTCAGCCATCTCGGCAGCCTTAAGCCGGCGTTGTTCATTGCGGTTTTGATTGCCCGTATCGTTGGAAATAACATACAAGGCATCCTGCAAATCGGATGGCAGCATCTGTCGTCCTTCATCAAAGGTTTTCCGGGCGCCCATCAGCAGTGCTTCACGGATCATCGTCCGGTCTGCGCGTTTGAGCTCAGCTTCTTCTTTCGGATCGCCACCGGTGATCATCATGCGGGCCGAAATTTCCATTTCGCCAAGGTAATCACGTTTGAGTTTTTCATCTCCCTCATCACCGTCATCATCATCTTCATCAATTTCCGGCAACTCGCTCTCGTCGAGAATCAGTGAATTTTGCTCCTCGATAAGCTTATGCGCGAACGCAAACGGCGGTAGCGACACACCACTGCCGGGTTTGATACTGATTTTATTGACGGTTAACCCCAGTTTTTCAAAGTAGGCTGCCTGTAAACCAAATGAGTTACCCGCTTCGGCAATAAACAGGCGTGGCCTGTGCATGGCCATCTGTTGCAGGAGACTGGTACATAACGTAGCCGACTTGCCGGCGCCCGTCGGACCAAAAAGCAACAGATGTGCATTCTGTGTGCGGTCTTCTTTGTTCAGAGGGTCGAACGTCAAGGGCTCCCCACCCCGGTTGAAGAAGCTGAATCCCGGATGCCCGGTTCCGGTCTCCCGCCCGGTCACCGGCAACAGGCCGGCAAGGTGCTGAACGAACGTCAGACGGGTGTACCAGTGCTTTTTGTCCGTATCCGGGTTAAAACACATCGGCAGTGCGCGCAGGTAGGCATTGAGCGGCGCCACATCGAATTCCGGCCTGACAGGCTGGATCCCTGCCCCCAGGAGCGTGCTCGTCAATGCAAGTCGTTTGCGCTTGAGCTGCGCCAAATCATCGCCACGCAGTAAAAACGTGATCCCTGCCCGGTAAAGTTTGTGGCGATTCCCCAGATACTCCTTAACCTTTGCCACGTCCTGACGCACTCGCCCGGACTCGGTATTTTCGCCGACGGCGTTCTTCGCCAGCTTGTTAAAGTCGTTTTCAAGTGTTTCCTGGGGTTGTACGACGATCGTCATGCAGAGCATTGTCCCCTCCGGGAACATGTCCATCAGCGCATTAATTTTCTCACCACGCTCCCGCTCTCCGGTGATCGCTCCCGGCTCCGGCGATACACGCAATCTTTCGATCGGTAACGCACAATGGGGCTTGTTATCAAACCACCATACCCCTTCATCCGGTTCAGAGACCGGCGGCGTAAACCACAATGATTCGGCAAAGTCATTTTGTACCGGCATCATGCCTGCCGGCGTATCCCGGCTGTCAAAGTAGGCGGCATCACGGTAAAGCGCATCTTTACCCACCCACTGCGGATCGGGATTGAAATGACGCAGCAACCAGCTATGGACCTGAAGACCATTTTGCCGGATGCACTTGATGCTTGCCCCCTCAAGTGCACTGGCAATGCGGTCACAGGACTGGTTGAGCATGACAACCGGCGGCATCGGATCGGTATTCCCCTTGCCAATCCAGCGATATATCACCATCCGGGTACGGCGCTGCTGCCCTCGCCAGGGTTGCCCGGTTATCAGGGTATCGGTAAAAAGTCCCTCCGGACGAGCAATAGCACGAATATGACGCTCCATGACATTCAGCCAGTCTTCGGTAAACGCCGTACCCTGAGCCAGCGGTGACACATACCCACGCAGCGAATCCAGATAGATGTCCCCGTTATATTCATCCTGACAGAAAAACTGCACCACCCAGGGGTTTTCTTCATGTTCATCAAACGAGTCCTGCAGGGCGTCTTCTACCGTGTCCCGGATTTGCTCCAGTCGCTCCGCCGTACGCCCTTCCGTGCCCACCGGGATGACCTCATAAACCGCACCGACGGATACGCCGTCATCGAGCAGGATGCACTGCTCATGATCCAGAAACTCTGCCCAGGGCAAATAATCAATGATGGACGGATTGGCATGGTAAATCTTTTGCTCGTCCCGGACGGTCATCCTGCCCGGCCGGGTCAGGGCTTCACGGCCGGCCACCGAGAGCGGTACACCATCTTCCGTGATGGTCAGTTCTTCAGTGATGGCATCTGCCGGCGTCACCGCTTTTTTGCCTGTCGGGCGCTTTTTATCAAACAGGGAAAATCGCATCAGTAGGCCTCCGTCCGTTCACCCGGCATCGCGTATTGCACCTGGTTGTAAAACGGGAATACGGTGCTGTACCCCGGTACCGGCGTGCTGCCGTCTGCCAGGTGCGGGAAAACGTACATCACCAGGTCAGGGTTTGGCAGTCGCGGGAACTGCTGGCTGATCTCACTTTCCTGCGTACGGCTGTAGCTGCGATCGTCAGCCACACTGGCCCGGCTCTCGCCCTCCGTTAGCGGGCGGCGCAGGCTGTCCCGGGCCGCTACCGCATTGCGTGCTGAGCCACCGCCCTCTTTCCCCTGCCAGAGTTCAAGCATCGAGCTGTCACCCGGCGGCAACATCTCTTCCTTTGAGGTGGAGCAGCCGGACAACGCGGCGCCAATCACCAACATGACCAGGGCTGATCGGATTGTCTTCATCATCGTTTCCTCTCTTAGTCCAGACCGCCGGCGCCGCCGCCTTCGCCCGGCAGGCTGAAGTCGTCATAACGCACCTTGCGCCCTTTCGTTTCAAAGTCGATCGCCAGCTGGCGGGTAATATGCACCGCCAGCGTCTGGCCCGGTGGCACATAGATGGCGTCGAACATCATGCCGTAACGCTCACGCACCCAATCTGCCGTCTCTTTCATCCCGCCGGACAGTGCCTTGCCGAGCACCGCCTGCCCGGCATTACCGGTCATGGTCGACGTGATACCGTTGACGTTATTCTGCGTGGTGTACTGCCCCTGGCTGATACCGTCACCGGCCGCGCTGGCGGCCGACAGGGCGGCAATGGTCGGCAGGTAGGTAGAAGCATTCGACTTGCGCTCACCGCCGATGCAGGGAATGCCGCTGTCATCAGAAATCCAGCCGATACCCGCCGAGGTGCTGACATCCTTCCCGTTGTTGCCGCTGTTGTTATTGCTGTTGGCTTTCATGTTGGTATCGGGGTGCGGCAGGGTACGCACCGTGCCGTCGGCAAACACGAACGTGATGCTGTTGACCTGGCCACGCACGCACGACAGCGTCCAGTCGCCGCTGGCGGTGCCGGAGACAATCGCCCCTTCAACATCCGGCAGTTCGATGCCGTTGGCGGTCAGGTTGTCCTTGCCGATCATCAGCTTGAAGGGGTACGGATCGGTCACCGTGCCGTTAATCGGCACGCGTCCCAGCAGGGCAGTCATCGCGCGGCTGCCAACCAGCGTGGAGTTCTCCGGCAGGGTGAACACCGGTTCAGCGTTTTCTTCGGCCCCTTTTTCATTGGTGCGGCCTTTGACCTGCTGCTCATAGGCAGCTTTCTGACGCGTGATGGCGTTATCTGACAGGAACGACGTCGGGAACTGCGGCCCCTCCTTGGCACTGTTCGGGTTACGCGGGTCAACTTCTTTCTGGTCCTTCGGGCCAACCCACATCAAACCGTCGTCGCCGGCCGTCGCGCTGCCGCTGTCGGCCCCCATGCCGTCCAGTCCCAACCCCAGCGGCATATCGCTGTCGCTTTTGGCCTTGTCCTTGTTGCTGGCCAACTGGTCTGTCAGTGACTGGATACGCCCCATCAGCGTCTGTTGCTGCTCCTGCAGCTGCTGTTGGCGCTGCTGGGCCTGTTTCTGGAAGCCGGCCACGGCCTCATTCACCTGGCCGGAGACGTTGCTGTTGCGTTTGCGCAGAGACTCGTTTTCTTTCAGCACGTTATCGATGTTTTTCTGCAGCTCGGCCTGCTGCGCCCGCGTGGTACGCAGCGTGCCAACCAGGGTGCGCAGCGTGTCTTCCGGGGTATCCCCTTCAACACCCAGCGCACGCAGCTCTTCCGGGGACATATTGGCCAGCACGTTCTGCGCCTGCTGCGGCTTCTCTGCGCTCTTGTTGCCACTGCAGGCTTTAAGACCGACAAGCACGGCCGCCGCCAGCACGCCGACGATGATCACTTTCGGCAGCATATTGGATTTCACATCAGCCATGGTTTGCCCCCTTCTTAGCCGCCTTCACCGCCTTGCGCGCCATGGACGGCTCGGCGACAAACGCGCCGTCAGGGCGACCGGCGGTCACCAGGTACAGCGTGGTGGTGTCCTCCGGGGTGCCCACCGGCCCCAGGTATCGGTGCTGGAACGTCGCCGTCACAAACTGCCCCTGCAGGACCCGCGGATCGAGCGTGATTTTGCGGCTCGCCGTATTCTTCACCTTCAGCGCCACCACGTTACGGCTACCGATACCCCAGCCACCCAGCGGGGTGATAGAGACCGGCTCGGACGGGTACAGCGTGGTGATGCGTTTGGGCAGGTGCGGATTGACCGGGTGGATGCCGGGCACGGCTTCGACGGTACGCACCGGGCCATACAGGCTCTGCGCCGCATAACGCGTCAGCACCACCGGCAACGGAGCGTTGTATTTCACCTTCTTGCGCTTCACCTGGCTGCCGTCATCCTGACCTGGCGAGGCACTGCCACCCTCTGTGGGGGCCGGCTTGTCGTGGCTGCTGCTGACCGAGGAGACATCACCGCTGTAAACGATGCGTACCGGCTCGGCAGAGCCTTTATCGGACGCCGTGACATCGAGCAGGATGACCTCCCCGTTCTCCACGTCCTGCAGCTGCAGTCGCGTCTGCGGGAACGCGCTGTCGGCTTTCAGATACACCGCCCCGCCGCTGCTTTGCACCCGCAGCTTGCCGTTGAGCGCCGGCGGGAAGCCGACGCGGACATTTTTATCGGCAAACAGCACGCGCTCCTTGCCGACTGCCAGCGGGATCTGCAGCGGGATACGCTCCCACTTCATCAGCTCCTCGGCCTGCGCACCTGGCACAGAAACCAGTGTTGACAATGTCAACACGCTCAGAGAAAGCGCCAATACGCGAGCTTTCATCATTGGAAGACTCCTTTTTTCTCAGGCGCCGGCGCTGGCGGTGCCGCTGCCAGACGTTGCGGCATGCTGTCGTAACAATCGAGCGCCAGACCAAATTCATTACGCTCCGGATCCCCTTCCGACCGCACCACTTTCAGCGGATAACGGGTCAGGGCGCGTTTTACCGGTTCGCCGGCAAACGTCTCATCGGCCACCAGATCCAGACGGACCACCCAGTTATCCCGGCCTTTGATGTCGACCGGGTGCCGGTTGTAACGGGCGTTATAACCGTGATCCGGGATTTCAAACACCACGCGTGTACGGCCGGCCAGTTCGCCGGACTCGCTGCGTTTTTTGGCATCGGCGTTAAGAAAGCGCTGGCACGACGGCGTCAGGTAAGGAGACAGCGCATTGATTTTGGCCGGGTAATCGACTTCGCCGTTTTTCGGCCAGGCATTCAGCTGCTGAAAAATGTAGAAACCGAAGCTGTAGACCGTGCTGGGCGGGACCTCCCACCAGGCACGCGTCGAGCCACTGCGCAGATCCGGCGGATTATGGATAGTCAGGTTGGAGGGCGCGCGCATCCAGCCAATGATGGCGACCAGGAGAAACACGACCAGCACGCCGCAGGCTGCACGCAGCGTCATGATGTGCTGGTCACGGTTTTTTACTGCGTGACGAAAACGGCTCATGTTGACCTCTTGACTGCTCGGCTGCGTCGCAGTGACCAGCCTTGTGAGTCGATGATGAGGGTGGGACTACTCCACCCCATACGACGTTTACGCAGCTCAAGCCGCTGCCAGATATAGTTCTCCGGCTTGCCACGCTTGAGGCGCGTCAGCCGGCTGCCACCAAACCAGAGAACCGCCAGCGGGGTGAGCAGCATGCCGGTGGGGATCACCACCCAACCGGCAAGGAGAACAAAGGGCAACGACCCAAGCAGACCCAGGCCCACGCCCATTGCTGCCCCCAATCCCATCTCCGGGGTGGTAAATCCCCGGAAGACGACGGGTTCAGCATTAAGGCGATCGGGCAAAAATCGGATAGTCTGCATGGTGAACGCCCTTAGAAGAGGATCTCTGCGGACTTGCCAACCAGCCAAATCACGGCCACAACCAGCACCACGCCGGTGACGATGATGGCACCGAATTTGCCCCAGACCGCCTTCCCTTCACGGACTTCATGGAAAGTAGACACGGCCGCACTGGCGACCACGATAAATGCCACGGCAGCCAGCACCAGGCCAATGAGCACAATACCGTCCTGAATATGCCCCTTGAGGGTATCCATCAGGCCACCGCCACCTCCGGATGACGGCGGCTCAACCTGTGGCAAGTCGGCCAATGCCGGCTGGCTGGCCGCAATGGCTACAGAGGACGCCACCGCGATACGCGCAGCGAGGTGACGGAAAAGACGAACTACAGCATTCATAACGTGTTCCTTAAATTGCAGTGTGAAAATAACAACGAGTAATGGGTTCAACGCCCTGCCAGCATCAGCTGGCGAACATCCACATAACGACGACCAGCAACAGAACGGTTTTGACGACGAAGCGGACCAACGTTTTGGTGCGGATTTTTTCGTCTCTCCAGCCCTCGTAAACATCAATCCAGGCCCAGGCTGCCCAGACAAACAGCACCGCCAGCAACCCACCGATGCAAATCAGCGACAGAATGTTGATTTCAACGCCGCCGCTGGCCGCATTGAAGGCCTGTTCCTGGGTGCCGGTCATGGCCATCAGGGACGCTCCCGCCGGTAATTGCCCGCCACGGCGCCGCCATCACGCGGTTGTGCGCGTGACGGCTCCAGGTAACGGTCGATGCCAGCATTGATGGTGTTGAGATCAGCGGTGGCGCGGCGATAGTCGAAAAAGAAACGACCACGCTCGGCGGGGTCGGCCTGAACGGCCGCAACCCGCGCGCGCTCCAGCGCCGCCTGTACCTGAGTCAACATGCGCTGGGCGGAGGCCAGCTCATCTTTTTCGGCGGCACAGGCAGGCAATGCTGTGAGAAACGACAGCCCCAGCAAACAGCCGGCGCCAAGTCCTCGGGTAAAAATGGGGATACGCATGCAGCACTCCTTGGTTATTTAGGGTGCTGTCAGGGTGCGACATACAGGGGATCAGGTCAGCGGATAACTCTTTATGGAATTTTGATAATTTTTAAACGAATGGGAGGCACTTGACGGACAGGGAATGTTCAGAAGACGAAGTACAGAAAGGGAATGATGATGTGGACTATACTGGGTACCAAAGGCAAGAATATGCCTTTAAATACATTGCTACCGTGGTACTGCCCGATACACGTTATCGGGATTTTTTTATCTGAAGGGTAAAGGTGGCAGCCAGACCGTATGCAAGAGCCTGACTGCCCGTCACCCTGCCCAAAATCGACAGTGCGTGTATGGAAATCGGCAGGGTAACGGCCATAGTGTATCCGATGCACCTCCCTAGAAACAGCCTCCATACATTAGGAAGAATACTTAAAAAAGAACGGTTTTATTGCCCGGTGACGCTGTGTTCTGTATTTTAAGCACCGTAAACCGAGGAACTCAGACCCACGGTTTGCTCTGTAGACTTAGAATATTTTGCGTTTTTACGTGGTTGCAAGCCTCCCTCCCCGGGGAGGCTTTTTTTTAGAACTGACGCGCCTGTACTGGTCATTACAGGGCTTGTCTGCTGCCGATAGCGCACAAAAACAAGTTTTGTACGCCATCGGCCAGCTCGAGGGTAAATCAGAGGTATTTCTTAAAGCTCGCCGTCGTCACCGTTACCGCGATACCCAGCAAAATCGCTGCCGGCAACAACAGCAGGTTGGGATACACCGCCGTCGGCCAGGACAGGTAAAGCATGCAGGGGATGTACACCGCCGGCTTGACCATCCGTTTGGCATGGTGGTAGACAAAGCTGGACTCATAACCCGCCCCATACCGCCGGATATCGCGCCGCCCCAGCCCTTCGGTCAGCGCGACCAGTACCACCAGAATAAACAGCGGAATGGACAGCACCAGAATGGTCACGCGCACCAGGGTAATCACCGTCACATACACCGTGGCCATCAGGTATTCCTTGAGCGTACCGGCCAACCAACCGCTCCAGCTGTTCAGCTCCCTGGCAATGGCGTTCTGGCTATGCGTCTGCGTCTCATATGCCTGCTGTATCCAGCTCAAAAAACCGCTGTCCACAAACGCCCACTGGTAGGCCACCAAAATCCAGTGGGTGACCGTCACCGACGGCTCTGACAGCAGCAGGCTGCGGGTAAACTCCGAGGACAGGTAACCCAGTTCGGTGTTCATCACCGCTTCACTGTGTGACGCGCCAAGCTCCGGCCAGAAGAACGCCATCCCGACCCATTCAATCACCAGGCTCACGAACAGCGAGGCAAACAACATCCCGACAAGGGTCCAGGGCCAACCCCACAGCAGGTTATACAGCAGGCCATGTTTCCGGGGCTCTGCCGCCTGCCGCGGCTGCGTATTATCCGCCTGCGCCATTTACCCCTCCTTGCATGGCCACATCCGGCATGACCTGACTTGCCGACCACCAGGACTCACTGGTGCGGTAGTTGCGTTGCATCTCTTCAGCGATTTTCTGCAGGTTCGCCGGCATCAGGGCATCATCGCCGTCACCGCTCGGCAGCGGCATGCGGATTTTCCACAGCTGGCCGCCTTCCAGCAGCGCGAATGCCTGCCCTTTGGGCAGGTTAATCACGTCCGCCTCTTTCAACAGCGGTACTTTCACGGTACCGACACGGTCCTGTGTGCTACTGGTAAAGTCCTGTCCCTTCTCAACATCCGCGGTGTCAGCATGGCCAGACACCAACGTTTTGGTGTAGACATCCACTTCCGGCAGCTGCGAGGTCAGCAGCTGCGCGGTGCGATTTTCGCGCACACGCAGCATAACGAGCGTATTGAAGTTACCCGTGACCTGCGCGGCCTTGGCGGTACTGCCGATGCGCGCTTCGATATCGGATTCGGTTTGCGTGTAGGCCGTCACCTGCATGCCGGCGCCACCACCCTTGTTGATGAGAGGGATGAACTCATCGCCCATCAGCTCGTTAAACTCGTCACAGTGCAGGTTGATTGGCAATTTGCCGTCAGCCCGGGTCGGCAGTCCGCCGTGCATACCGTGCTTGTAGATATGGCCGGCCACTGACACCAGGTCGGCAAACATGCTGTTGCCCACTGCCGACGCCACGACGCCGTCTGACAAGGCATCCAGCCCGATATAGACCACGCCCCGCTTACGAATGACCTGCTCCCAGTCAAACACCGGCCGCGGATCGCTCATATCCATATAATCGGGTGCCAGCAGTTCCGCCGTTTTACCGGTAGTGAGCTTTTCCAGTAATGGCAGCAGGGACGCGACCAGCTTGTCAAAGTGTGTTCCATATCGCACTGCCGACCGTAAACCATCGAGAATAGGGTCATGCAGCTGCTTGCCGGCTTCCGAGTTTAAGGCCATTTCCACCGCGAATATTTTGACCGCGTTCGGCAGCCCTTGCATGTTGCGCGGTACATCGTCTTCCGTCAGCACCTGCCAAAGATTGTCGATTTGCTGTTGCAGTGCCGGCATCCGCTCGTCAACCACCTTTTTCGCATAGGTCTCATACAGCTCGCTGATGTTGTTCACGTAGCGGGTAATGAGGCTGTAATCAGGGCGCTGCCCCAGTGCGACCAGGGCTCGTGCGATAATATTGACAAATCGCCAGGAGAACTCACGGAATGCCGCACTGTTGCCCTCCCCGCTTAACTGCCCGGAGATACGGCCAGCAACCTCAGTGACGCGTTCAAATCGCCCAACGGCGTTGTAGCGCGCCGAGATATCCGGCCAGCCCAGGTGGAAAATATACAACTCGTCACCACGGCCGGCACGGTGCGCTTCGGCCCACACCCGGCGCAGCAGGTCGGCATCTCCTTTCGGATCAAACACGATGGTAATATCACCGCGGCGAATATCCTGGGTGATCAACAGCTCCGCCAGGCGGGTCTTGCCGACACGCGTGGTGCCCAGAACCAGTTTGTGGCCAACCCGTTCGGCCAGCGCCATCGAGACATCGAGCTCGTTAGGCTCAATACCATGAATAGCCGGATTGCCGCCTACTGGCGGTAGCGGCCGCACCGGATTGAGCGGGGAGTCCTTGCGCAGCAGCTGCGACAGCCAGGGCATGCTGTACTCGGTCTGCAGCTCGAGACGACGGGCCATCTGGTAAGCCTTTGAAGGCTGAACGTACTTCTCTACTTCCGGCCGGCGTGTATCCATCAGACGCTGGGTATGTTTTTGCTGCCAACGAAACCCCTTGCCTAGGAACAGCCGTTGCCGGCTGACCGGGATTTGGGCGCTGGTCATGACATACCGCGGCAGCCGGCGCAGATTGCGGCGATAGCGGATCACCTGCATACCCTGGCGGGCGCGAATGGCAGACAACACCGCAAAACTGCCGGCGGTGACGTAACTCACTTCAGGCGCCAGCGCGACCGCCCAGGGTGCGACAGCGCACACCACCGCTGCCGCCCCGGACACAATCGCCGTATTGAGCTCCACCGCCGGGCGCAACAACGCCTCCATAACATGCCGGTTACTCATTGCGCCCTTCCTTGTCATTCCCGGATAGTCCGCCATCACGTGATGAAGAACGACGACGCTCATCAGTATTGGCTGCACCGAGGTAGGTCACAGCACGATACTCACCTCTTGCATTGAGGCTTCCGTACACAGCATTCAGGCTCATCTGGCGGCGGCGATACAACAAATAAAACAGTTCAACCAACAGGCCAAAGGCGATAAGCACACTCCCGATCCAGAGAATGATGCGCCGCTTTTCCGCGGCAACGTCAGCAAAGGTCTTCGGATGAGGTTTACAGTCCCGTTCTGGTACCGGTACCGCCGCCGATACAGGATCATCCGCGTGTGGACACAGACGTACCATCATCATTCCGGCGGGCGCAGCACGGTATCCCTGCGCAGTGTCCGCCAGGCGGGAAGCTTCCTTATGCCCGCCATCATCACCGAGCGTTGCGATAAAAAACATGAAGCCAAAAACCGCCAGGATCACACCTGGCCAGACCAACAAAACCCTGAGCACCGCTGACAGAAAGCGGATAGTCACAACAACATAATTAGACTGATGAAACATGGGAGGAACTCCGTTTAATTACTGTGTTTCCTGGCAGAACAGACAGCCACTGCGCATTACCGGCCAGCAACGCCAGCAGCTTCTGGCCACTGACCAGGTGAACGTGGGGATGGTTCTGCAGCAAGGCACGGCTCAGCTGGCCGGTACGGCCGGTATGCATGAAAAAGCCCTGGCAGTGGTGATGCCGCAGCAGTGCACCGAAACTCTTGATATGGGACGGCGTGATAGCTCGGCCGTAGCGCTTGGCCTGGATGAGGTATTTTTGGTCGCCGATGATGACCTGACCGTCCAGGCCACCGTCACCGCTGTAAGCGCGGTTGCGGATAACCGCATACCCCTGACGCTCGAACGCCAGGAGCAGCAGTTCCTCAAAGACGTAGGGATTGATTTTGCGCAGGTACATCAAGCGCTGGCCATCACCGCCCAACTGCGGCAGTCGCTGCAGAATACGGGCGGCCGTCGCACGGTAACGCCGGTGGCGCCGTGCGGAGGCCGATTCACAGCCACGCAGGTTAAGCGTGGCCATCACCAAAATAAACACCCCGATAAGCAAGACAGCCAGCAATGGACTCGCCATCAGTGCGGCACCGAGATGCCCCGGAGACATCATGGCGTGACCTGCTGAGACAGGCCGGTGTCGGTGATGAGGACCGGGTAGTTTGACAGCTGCAGGCGGCGTGCCAGTTCACTGCCGGAAGCCGGCGCCATCGGTACGCCAGGAACCAGCGCCTGCAGCGACTGCAGGGCAGGCAGGTTGCTGACGTTCACAACCAGGCCTGCAGCATGGCGCGACCTGAGCCCGTCTGCATTTGCCTGCAGCCAGCTGCGGCTGGCATCGTCATCGCCCACAATAAAAAGAGCGCCAATCCCCGGCAGCTGGAGCGGTCTGTCTGCCACCTCACCGGGCGAAAGCTCCGGCGTAGACACGGGCAACATAGAGGCCTGAGCGTCACCAATACCGGGTTGGCCGGCAGGTGACGCCGGCGTCTCACCCTGGGCGTTAATGCCGTCAAAATACGGGGAAGCGTCCTCGCCGCCAACATCGGCAATCACGTGGAGATTCGCCAGCGCGGTGGAAGTCACCAGGCACAGACCGAACAGCAGAAAGTTAACGTTCTTCATCATGCCCCCCCTTCTCGCTCTCGACCTTGACGCCTTGTTCACGCAATGCATCAACAACATCGCTATAGCTGAGCCAGGGCCCGTTAGGGTCTTCACAGACACCACAATCCACAGAGTACCGTTCCGGCAACCGTACCGGCGTAGCCAGTGTGGCTTCCAGCGTGGTCAGCAGCGTTACGATAACTTCAGGGTTGGCTGCATGCATCCACCCGACAGTGATCCTACTGCCCTTAGACTGTTGCCACGTCGCCAGCGCTGCCGGCAGTTGCTCTTTCAGGTCTTCCAGTTGCTTATTGGTCATCAGCTTATTGACTCCTCGGTTCAACCCACGTCAGCGCGACGGTTTGCGTCGCTGCCGGCGTCGGGTTCGGTGTATGGCGGGAGACCACTGGCGTAGCTTTCGCTTGGGTACCGCTGCCATTGAGGCGAGCCAGCTTGGTTCTCACGATGGATTTATAGCGGGCTGCAGGGGCGCCGCCGGCCGGATGGTGGTAACACCCCGCAGCCGTCAGCCAGCTGCCGGGATTGCGGTTGTAGCACTCTCGCAGGATGGTCGCCGCCGCATTCAGGTTGGTGTAGGGTTCAAAGGCTTCCCAGGTCGAGGTGAAGTGATGGCCGTTCCAGCCCAGGTTGACTTGGGCAATACCGACATCGATGCGCTTGCGCGGGTATTTCTTCAGGAAGCCCTGCAGCGCTTCCCACGCCTGCAGTCGAGTGGCATAACGGTAGCCTTTTCCCGCCACGTTAATGGTCCATGGCCACGGACGTTCAACATCCGGTGCCGGGCCGGTGCCGCGGGTCACCGAAATAATGCCTTTCGGTGACATCGAGGTCTCGGTCAAGGCTACCGAGTAGAGCGACTCCGGCGGCACACCGTGGCGCATTGCTACCTCGCGGTACCCCTGCGGCACGTCCTGCGCGGCAGCGGCATGCGCAAACAACAATGAGGCCTGCAGCAGGCCTGCGGTCAAAACGCGGCGATAGTCCATCCGTCTTTCCCCTGTTGCAGGACAACGGGCATCAGACCGTTGCCGAATTTCATCCAGCGGCCGCCATCGTGGTTGAGCGTGATTTGACGAGCACGAACCTTATCGACAGGGATGTGATGCGCCTTCGCCCAGCTACGCAGCACGTTGTCATCCCCTTTGCTGTCGACCAGGTAAATGTCGACCGGACGGTTGTCAGCCAGCACCGCCGCAAGACGCGCATCGCACTGGCCGCAGTCCTTGCCCTTCACGAACAGCGCTAGACGGCCACCGCTGTCATGCGCGATACCGGTCGCATTTCCCATGTTGACCGGTAGCACGCCCAGGCGCTGCCAGGCCGCATCGACTTCGCGCTGAAACTTCAGCTCTTTCTCGGTGCGGGCAAACTCCTGTTTCACCCACTGCTCCGCGTACTTCTTGCGCTCGGCATCACTTTTGGCCTCGATGCCGAGCGCCGTCAGCGGGTCGAGCCCCGGGGACTGTGTCCCGCGCGGCCCGTCCATCAGCTGCTCGTAACGCTGGTACTCCTGGCCACTCAATCCCCACTGCTTGCCCTGTTCGGCCAGCTTGTTGGCCTGGCTTTGTTGCAGCTGGCTCAGGGTAGACTGGCTGTTTTCGATGGCTGTCTGCTGCGCCGCCTGTGATAACGGGCTCAGTAACACCAGGGCAATCAGGCTGTATGTCAATTTCATCAGATGCTCCTTATTGCGCGCTGACGGTCTGCAGGCGACCATTGACACGGAACGTCGCCTGACCGTGGCCGGCACTGACCAACGTCCACCCGGCAACGGACTCGCCTTCCCCAATCAGCCGAACCTGCGACAGGTCACTGAATCCCTGCGGCGCCACGGCCGCAAAGGCCGCTGTCCCACGCTGCTCCACCCCGGTCAGCACGAATGGCGCTTTGCGCGCCACACGGCGTACCGCTTTACGCGGGGCAGATTTAATCGGCGTAGGTTTGTACTTTGGGGTGATTTTTGCCGTGGCCGACGGTGCAGCCGGAACGGCGACAGAAGGTTTGCCGGCAGGGGCGGTATTTTCTGCCGGTGCCGTTACCTCAGACTTTTTCAGCGCTTCCAGACTGTCTTTGAGTGCATTGAGTTCAACCTGCTGCGCCTGCAGCTGCTGCTCAAGCTTTTTGGGCAGACTGTTAGTGGCCCGGAGTCCCGTCATCTCGTCGTTGAGTGTGTTCAGGCGTACTGTCAGGGCTTTCAGCTGTTTTGCATGCGCCTGCACCACATCGGCCATCGAGGTCATGTCATCCTGAGGGGCCAGCGCTTTTTGCGCCGTCTCCAGCCGGGCAATACGCTGGTCAACGTGTTTGACGGTGCCGACACCCACCATACCGATAATCAGAACAACCACCACCCCGCCCGTCACCAGCCAAAAGGCCTTGCTACGCAGCAATCCTTTTTTGGCCGGCGTCATGGGCACCATTTCTTCGTTATGCTCGCTCATTTTTTCAGCCATCCTCCGGTTGAAGACACAGGTTTAACCGCCGGCGGCGCCATCGTGCCTGCAGGTACTGCGGTCGGCGCTGCGTGATACACACGTGGCGTCGGCGACGGTGGCAGCTGAGAGGCCGGCAACTGGTAACCGTCGCGCAGGCTGTGGCAAACAACGCGCTGCACATCGTCAACTTCGAGCTGCCATGCCGGCCCCGCCAGTACCTGCAGCGCGGTGCGCAAACGCATCGGCCCCAGCTGGTACTGCACCGCCGGCAGTGCCTGGCGATACAACACGCCATTGGCCGGCCCGGTCGCGCACAGGGTGTAGCCGGACTGGCGCAGTGAGTAACGCAGCGCATCGGCCACCGTCGGTTTGACGGAGGCAGGAATACGGATATCGATGATTTGAGAAAGCGGGTCGCGCTGGACGGCGGCCGGATCGGTGCTGACCAGCAGATAGCGGTCATAGCGCACGACTTCCGGTACCTGGCCATACGCATCCGGGGAAACGGGCTGGACATTGCGGGTGACGGTGACAGGCGGTGTGACCAGTGACGCATCACGCTGCTGCAAGGGTTGTTGCGTAGTGCAGCCCGTCAGGGTGACGGCTGCCAGGGCGGAGACTACGAGTGTTTTTTTCATCCGGGAGGTTCCTGTACAGTGACTAAACAGGTGTCACTGTGCGGTTACCGCCCCGCCCTCTCAATTAACAACTCTTTATTGCTATCCAAAAAAAAACGCCAACCCGAAGGTCAGCGTTATCGAATCCTGCTAATGAACCCAAATCAGGGTTCTGGGTAATAATCCTGGTTCAAGATCTGTTCTTCAGTCCAAATGCAAGAAGCGGGTAATTTATCCAGACCGATCCCCGTTTCTTTTGATGCTATGGCCAAAGCATCAAACCAGGTATCTTCCAGCCACTCCCGATCGACCATAGTCGCTTTCAGACTGGGGGTTTTCTTTAAACGGCGTTCAATCAGACCTCGTTGCCCCTTGATCGTCAGTTCCCAACTCGTACCTCGGTGAGTGGGTTGAAATTGCCACTTCAGGAGGTGAGCCAGTAAAACCGCCATCCGGCTGGCCAGTTCGCGTTTTTCACTCTTGCCCACGTCCTCAATCTCCTCGGCAATGTTTTCAATATCCAGTTGGTTAAGTTTACCGGCACGCAGTAATGCCGCCTGTTCATTCGCCCAGGCGACCACGTCGGTATCATAACGAGTTCCCATGGGAGCCTCCGGTATAGTAGAAAGAAAAACTGCACACAGCAGATGCTATGTGCAGTATGTCAATGAATGCCATCTATGTCATTCAAAATGGTATGTCATCGTCAAAGTCCATCGGCGGTTCATTACCGCCAGACTGCGCCTGCTGTTGAGGCGGCGTGCCGCTGTGGGTTGGCTGTTGAGGCTTGCCCCAACTGCTCTGGCCGCGTTGACCAGCGGCATTATCCGAAGAGCGGCCGCCCAGCATTTGCATTGACCCACCAACGTTGACCACTACCTCAGTGGAGTAACGGTCAACACCGTCCGAGTCGGTCCACTTGCGTGTCCGCAGTTGACCCTCGATATAGACCTGCGAACCTTTACGCAGATATTCGCCGGCTATTTCAGCGAGCTTCCCGAACAACACCACACGGTGCCACTCGGTCTTCTCTTTCTGTTCACCGGATTGTTTATCACGCCAGCTCTCGGAGGTTGCGAGTGACAACGTCGCCACTGCACCACCGGAAGGCATGTAACGGATTTCTGGATCCTGGCCCAGGTACCCGACAAGAATGACTTTGTTTACGCCGCGAGACGCCATAATCGAATCCTCATAAAGGGGAAAGGGAAAAACGCCCCGGGACGGGGCGTGAGAGGGCGTTATCAGAAGGAGTTTTCAGCGTAGCTTGGCTGCGCGGAACCCTGCTGAGGCGGCTGGGAGTAGGATTTTTCAGCCTGATACACTTTTTCCTGACCGATTTTGATCCAGTCGATACGGATAATGCGGGCTTTCAGGCTGACACGCTGTTCACCGGCATGTTCGCCGCTGTTGAGCGTGAAGATGTCCGTTTTTGGATTGCTGAGCACAAAACCAATCAGGACTTTCTTGTCTTCGTCACAGGCTTTCTGGCAACGATTAATCAGGCTGCTGGCTTCTTTACCTGAAACAGTACAATCGAAACGCGTATAGCTGGCGTTGTCGGTAGGGCCGGACAGGGCATTCAAAACACAGCTGATAAAGGTGCCGTTCGGACCGTTAACCTGGCGAACATTACCGAGATACCCCATGCCATTGATGGTCAGGTTGAAGTATTCAGTGTTTTTGGTGGCATTTTGTTGAGCTTGATTTGCGTTAGACATGATGTTTTCTCCATGGAGTGTAGATTCGGTGACGGAGAAATACACCTTCCCTGACGGGAAAAGTGTTTCCCGTCGGGAGCCAGGTATGGGTATACGCCATGACCTGACAGTCTGATCAGATTAGATAAGCCTTAGACGTTGGGCACAGTCACGTTGACTGCCAACGACATCTACTCTCAAAGGCGGGCAGATGTACTACACCGTAAACGGTGTGCTCCCTTTCAAGCTACGGAAGCGTTCTTTTGTCACTACCCGAAGGCGATCCTCACAAGTGACTGGACCATTGGTGGCTGTCTGTCGACAGCTGGGTCACCCGAAAGCGCTCATCACAGACCCACTGAGCATTGGTGGTTGTCCGAAGACAACAAGTAAGCCTGTTCATTTTTAATTCAGGTGGGGCTGCTGTCAACCTTGAAAACGGAAATTGTGACCTGCAAAAACAAAAACGGCACAGTCAGAGACTGCGCCGTTAGGATTGCACCATGATCGTTGGTTCTTAAAACAAGACCTTGAGGAGGGGTAGTGAACTCCTGGCGCGCTTTTCACAAGGTCGCATGCGCCTAATCAATCAACCTGAGCGTGTAGGTCATTGATACGAGCTGCAGCAGAATTGTCCATGCATTAAACTTTCCTGCCAACCGTAGCTACGGGGTGCTCTGCATATTTGCCAGCTAACCTTAGCAAAACTTTGCGGGATTAACATCAGACAATCTCTTACTCTGATCTGGTTGTTTTATTTTTAGCCGCCGACTTTCGCTTATAACGCTTACTCTTACCGCCTTTGCCGTCGATATTGATGATCCCCTCGCATTCTGGGTACTTGCTGCAGCCCCAGAATGCACCGCCCCCTTTCTTGCCGGTACGCCGACGCATGGTGCCGCTGCATAATGGGCAGGGCGGCGACGGCGGCGCGGTGAATTTGACCGCCTGTGTCTTGCCTTTATCGACCAGGTGTGTCGCCCACTGTGCCTGACGGTCCATGAATGTGTCGAGCGTCATTTTGCCCTGGGCAATTTCATCCAGCGCCTGTTCCCAAAGTGCAGTCATGCCCGGGTTCGTCAGAGCCGTTGGCAAAGCATCTATCAGCTCGCCGGCAATCGGTGTCGACAGCAGGTATTTACCCTTTTTCTCCAGATATCCCCGTTTAAACAACGTTTCAAGAATACCGGCACGGGTCGCCTCCGTTCCCAATCCTGCATTCTCCTTGAGCACTTTCTTCAACTGCGGATCGCTGACAAACGCCGCTGCGTTCTTCATTGCCGCTATCAGCGTGCCATCAGTAAAATGACTCGGCGGCTTGGTCTGCAGCGTTTTAAGTTCAGCGCCGGCAACAGTGCAAGATTGCCCTTTTTCCAGGGTCGGCAGACGTGCCTCTTCCGACTCATCCAGTTGCTCTTTCTCGTTACGCTCTTCCCGCTGAAACAGTGCCTTCCAGCCGGCAATCACTTCGACTTTGCCGCGCGTGCGGAACAGCTGGCCACCGACATTGAACGTTGCTTCCGTGACATCCACCTCATGCAGTGGCAGAAACTGCGCCAGATAGTGCTGACGTATCAGTTGATAGACCTTGAGTTCATCAGCTGACAGTTTGCTCAGGTCAAATGCCTGCTTGGTAGGAATAATGCCGTGGTGCGCCGTGATTTTTTTGTCATTCCAGATACGGGAGACAAAGCCGGTATCCAGCGTCGCAATCACCGCGCCTTGTGTCGGATCCGTACGGGTAATGGCATTAAGCACATCCGGGATTTCAGCCTGCATTGAAGTGGGGAGATAACCGCAGTCAGTACGCGGATAGGTCGTCGCTTTGTGGGTCTCGTACAGTGACTGGGCGATACTCAATACCTGGTTAGCGCCCATCCCCCATTTTCGCGAGCAGGCCTGCTGCAGTGAACCGAGATCAAACGCCAGTGGTGCCGACTCCTTCTTGCGCTCGGTACCGACATCCAGCACCACCGCCTGCCCGGTTTGCTGGCAGAGCTGCACAACCGCCTGCGCAACGTTCTGGTGAATACAGCGCTTTTCTTCATCACAGTAATTGGCCGCCGGCACCCAGTTGGCCGGGAAACTGATACCGTCCTTTTGCAGCGTGGCCTGCACCTGCCAGTAGGGCTTTGAGACGAAGTTGACGATGTCACGGTCGCGATTGACGACCAGCGCCAGCGCCGGCGTCTGAACGCGGCCAATTGACAACACCTCACCATAGCCTTGTTCCCGCGCCTTCAACGTATAAAGCCGGGTCAGGTTCATGCCTGTCATCCAGTCCGCGCGTGCACGGGCTAACCCCGCTTCATAGAGCGGCGCGGTCTTGCTGCCCGGCAACTTGTTGGCCAGGGCTTGGCGAATACTGGTTTCATCCAGCGCCGAAAGCCAAAGCCGTTCAACCGGGCCGGTAAACTTGCAATATTCCAGCAGCTCGCGCGCTATCACCTCCCCTTCCCGATCGGCATCGGTCGCAATGACCACCGAATCGACCTGTTTGAGCAGGCCCCGGATTACCGCAAACTGGTCAGCCGTATCCTTTTTGACCTCCATTTTCCACTGCGTCGGGACAATGGGCAGCACCGACTCACGCCAGGGATTGCCATACTGTTCACCGTACGTCTCGGGCTGGGCTTGCTCCAGCAAGTGACCAATTGCCCAGGTAACAATCACACCGTTTCCGGTCAGATAGCCCTGCTTGCGTTGACTGGCGCCCAGAACGGCGCCAATGTCTTTTCCCTGGGACGGTTTTTCGCAAAGATAGAGTTGCATCGAAACGCCTCCGTCAGCGGCCTTTGGCGACCTGCTGCAGTTGGGTCATCAGGCGGCGCAGATAGGCGTCAGTCAGGTGCGAACTGTCCGGAGAGCTGTAGGTGACCTTCAGCCGACTGCCGGCACCGGATTTTTCCACCTCCAGAACCAGACGGTCGTTGCCTTTCCACTCCTGCCCCATCTTGTAATAACTGCCCCTTTGCGCTGCCCATTCCGGCCGTGCTTCATCAATAGCACCGGCACTCCAGTCACCGTATTGATCGCGTTGACGAAGGCTTTCCAGCTCACCCGTGGAGATAAACTGATAGTGGCTTTTCAATCGGGCTGCAGCGGTATCTACATCTACCGGCAGCTTATAGGTATGCTGCACGTCCTGACGCGGGCCGGTAGCACCGGCCTTGGTCATCCAGGGCATGCCGCCGGAATCTGAAGTTGTCCCGCTGGCAAGGGAATGTGCAGCATCGCTGATCTTCTGGTTCCACTCGGCAATCTCGGTGCTCGTACATCCACTCAGTAATGGCAGGGCCAAACTACTCAGCAGGCAGATAGCCGCAGAAGGGCGTAGTGATTTCAGTAAGAAAGTGTTCATGCCTGCTCTCCTTCTACTTTACGCAGCGGAGGGGAAAACGAAGAGCGCTTTGTGCCATTCAGAATATCGGCATCAGGCTCCCCAAAACGGGCAATCGCATCTTGAGCTGCCGGTGTACCTAACCGAATATCCTCACGACTCACGTTTACATGGCGGTAATGTTGCACTACACCGTAAACGCGCCGGATCCAATGCCCACCTCGGTCAAGTAACGTGTCGCGTTCCGAACGCGAGATAAGCCCGTAGTGCCAGGCCTGAAAGGCTTTCATTGCCAGCTGATCAAACCCAACCAGCAGGAATACACAGCGGTATCCCACCGGAGTACGGCTAAATACGCCAATATTCAGCGGCGACACAGAAGAAACTTCAGACAGGGAGATTTGTGCGGGAATATTGGCAAGGGTTTTATCCAGCTCAACGACCGCCGCCTGCAGCAACTCCATGCCTTTGTTCAAGGCCTTCTCCAGGTCAACCATTGCTGCGTCAGCATAGGGATTGTTTTCAGCCGAAGCCGCGTTGATCTGACCCGCACGCTGAATAAAACGGGGCATACTATAAATGTCTGGGCGACGCTTACCGGTTGTTTCAGGATCGGCAGAAAGACTCCGACGTCCCTCCCACAAACGGATTGCGTATAACGTATGCAATTCAACGGTAAGAGTAGATTTGAGTGCCCCCGCTTTCGCTGGAGTCGTTTGCGTACCTTTCGGTGTTTCAGCCATGTTTACCATCCTTTTACAGTCTATGAGAGTATTTCTGGCTTGAAATAGTCTCGGCAGCTCCCTATTCCAGCAATCCAAAACTATTTTTAGTTCGTAAACAGAAATCAGGGCTGTACAAAATTCAATCTTGTTGGCACTGCCAACAAAACGCCGGTACCAGATCACCCCGGCGTCATCACCTCAACTTGTTGCCACTGGCAACAAGGTTGTTTATCAACCAATCCGACTCTGGCTGTCTGATCATCTGCTTGTACTTTGTTGCCACTGGCAACAAGGTTGTTTTTTAACCAACCCGACTCTGGCTGTCTGACCATCTGTTTGTACTTTGTTGCCACTGGCAACAAGGTTGTTTTTTAACCAACCCGACTCTGGCTGTCTGACCATCTGTTTGTACTTTGTTGCCACTGGCAACAAGGTTGTTTTTTAACCAATCCGACTCTGGCTGTCTGACCATCTGTTTGTACTTTGTTGCCACTGGCAACAAGGTTGTTTTTTAACCAACCCGACTCTGGCTGTCTGACCATCTGTTTGTACTTTGTTGCCACTGGCAACAAGATTGTTTTTTAACCAACCCGACTCTAACTGTCTGACTATCTGTCTGTTTGTACTTTGTTGCCACTGGCAACAAACCCGCTGCAGCAGGTACCCAGACTTTTCAGTGCCGATCTTGTTCGTACAGCCAACACCGGGTGTACCCATATCGTGCTTCACGGTGAGATTCACTTCCCGCATCTGGCTCTGGCCATCTCCTGGCGCAGCTTCGCCACCACAGCACTGACATGCTCGCGGGTTGCAGCCTGGCCGGGTGCTTTTCGTGGCGTTTCTGCAGGGCGTACAGGACGGTGTGCGAGAGCTGTTTTTTCTGGCTTTGCGGGCGCTGTCGTAGCAAACACGGTCCCATTACGGGCACGTTTCATCATGCTGAACAGCCACCCGGTCGGGTTACTCACCTCTCCACGCGCCAGTGCTGTGCTCAGGCTCTCCAGAATCTGACGGGCCGCTTCCGCCGGCAAGGCCTGTAATTGGGTATCGATTTGCTGTAGGTCAGCGTCTGGTATGCGTTGCTGTAACGCCTCAGGTAAGCGCGGTACGTACGTTTTTTTATTCACACTTTGTGTGAAAGAACGTACGTTACAGTTCGGTTTCGATTTTTTGGTGTAACTTGTTGATTTTAGACTTGGTTCGGAATCCGAACTCTGTGCATTCTTACCCTGTTTTATCCCCGGTTCGGAATCCGAACTCGGCTTATATTGACCCAGTTCGGTATCCGAACTGGGGGATTTATCACTGGGTTCGGTTACCGAACTGCCGGCCGTGTCTTCACGGTGCGCCATCTGCGCGGCCATATCTTGAGGGGTTTGAGGTGCGCCCAGCCGCTGCGCTATGACGGTCAATTGCGAGTGGTAGTGGCGCATCGCCGGGTCGTTACGGATGTCAGACAGCACTGACCAGGCTGTCTGACTGACAGCTCGATTCTTGTGCTGGCAGGCCGCCGCAACCGTATCAAGCCAGGTCGGATCAAGGCTTTCAGCATCACACGCCGAGAGCGGCTCATCATGCTGAGAATAAATATTTCCGCGTACCCGCCCTTTACTGTCACGCACGCGGCGGCACAGGCTCAACCAGCCCGTCAGGCGCAGCATCAGCAAAACACGGCTGACCGTCTCGCGAGACGCCTTCCCTTTGAACGGTGACGCGAGCAGCAGCTGCAGCTCGTCGTAGGTCGGGAACATAGCCCCATGATTCTGTTGGTTCTGCTGGGCGTAAAGGCGGATCATCATCCACGCCAGTTTATCCAGTGGAGACAGGCGCGTGTCGAGCATCAACCGGCGCGGTACCGCATCGTGGACGTTTCCTGTGAAGAGGAGGCCACTGCGCAGATTTGTTACATCGGTACAACCGGTCTGTTGTTCTTCTATTCGGTCAACCAGACGAGCCTTCATTTGTTCAAGAGTAAAAGTGAGCAGGTCGTCATCAGGTGTTCTTTTTATGCTCATCGAATTTGTGCGTCCTTATCCTCTCGACCATGCCAGACAGGCATGGTCACAATCATTTGTCGTACAGCACTGCTGCACATGGCCCTATAACGGCACTCAGGCCTGTGCCCGCAAAGCAGGCACAGGGTGAATGTCATCATTTCCATAATTCAGTGTTGTAACGTTCAGTCGTCAGCAGCTCCCAGTCATCGCCATTGTTTCGACTTAACAGACGCCACCTGCCTCCTATATCAATCTTCATCCAGCAATTGCCGGGTTTGTGCTTCCCTTTCGCATGTAACTGTTTGTAGTTACGTTCACCACTCCGGAACCGTTTTACCTGCTCTTTTGCCTTTTTCTGGCAGGATGAGGGGGCAGAACGAGGCACCTGTAATCCTGGCATCAACAACATCGATTTCATGCTGACCTCCTCACTGACTCCTCCGCGGCAACGCTTTGACGCACGGCCTGGATCGCCTTGCGCGCAGTGCGCGTCTGCGGGACGTCAAAACTCCTGACCGCATGCCAGACCGCGGTTAATGACACATCCATTTGCTCGGCCGCCAGCATCATGACGTCCAGACCGTCCGCACTGGAGACATCCTCAATGTCGGCTTTCTGCCATTGACGCCACAGCGATGCATTGTCCTCATCGCTGAGCGTCGAACAGCGGCCCTGCCGGATTTGGATCCCCGTCATGCGCCGGCGTGCGGAGACCTCCACACTCGATAAGCCAAAAAAGTGCATCATCATCTCGATAGAACCGCCCAGCGCCAGCGCACGGTCAATACGCTGCATCCGCTGCTGCTCGCGGCGAGATTGCTGCAGCATCAACGCGAAATTTTCATGATGGATCTGGAACGTGAGCACCGAGACGGAGCTGTTCAGCAGGTAATACAAATCATCAACGGTCAGACCGTTGAGCATCTGCATTTCCTCCGGCGTGAGTCCGAGTGACTCACAACGGCGGATATAGCCAGACTTAAGCTCCATGACGAGCTGCGTAAGCAGGCTGTTTGTCGCCTGTGACAAGCTGTTACTCATTATTAATACCCCCTGATGAACCAACGAATAAGGGCAGCAATCAATAAAAGGACCGCCCCCAGTAAAAAGAACAAATAAGGCAAGAAAGAAATAAGTACTTTCCTATCCTTGATGAGCTCCCTCAAATCCAAGCCACCAAAAACAAATGCGATAAAAAAGACCACAAATAAGCTTGTGAAAATCAGTTCAGGATTCACGAAGCCCTCCCAAGCACGACGAATATTGCCGCCACAACCGGTAAGAACAAGAGCAAATAAGGTAACAAAGTAACCTGCCACCCTTTTTCCCGTGTTCGTAGCTTTAAACGCAATTGATTATAAAAAAGGACAATCGCACTGCCGGCGTATAAAACAAGAACAACCGTCAATAAAGTTGGAAATATCTCGATGTATCCGTTGGTCAGGGGGCTTTTATTCATTTTTCCTCCCCGGCGCTGTAGCCAATACCTGCAGGTCCACAACCGTCAACCCCGTGATGCAGACGAGCATTTTGTCCAGCCATATAGCCCTGGCTACGCGCGATGAAATCACCGCGACACCGTTTCACCGAACGGCTCTTCAGCGTGGTCATCCCCTGCTGCTCCGACCAGGCGGACATCAGCGCCTGCTCATGCTTCGACACGCTGAAAACCTCGACAATTCGGCGAACGCCTTCGACCCAACCGGCACGGAACTGCTCGGCACGCGCCCGACGCGTCGCCATTTTCAGGCGCTTATCCTGGGTTTTCAGGTAGGCGGCCGTCGCGTCCTTGAGCTGGCGACTCAGCACATCAAAGGCATAGGCAGCAATCGCCGGGCGTTCACTAAAGCCGTAGAACGTGACGTTGCGGCGCAGTAATCCGCTCCGGGTTTCGAGGGAGGAAAAGTAAGGGCGACAGCCAAACGCATGGGCAACAGTCCAGGTCAGCCGGGTCATCCACTCCGGAATTTTGTTCCAGGACTGAGACGGCGCGGCCTGAGTGGGCGCCTGCTGAATGGAGGAAATATTCGCCTCGAGCTCGGTGATACCGTACTTCGCCATCAGCTTCTGGGCGCGAGCCAATGCCAGCCCGGCTTCATGGGCATTACTGTTGCTCTGGGCCAGTTCGAGGAGTTTGCGGACCAGTTTCACCAGCCGCACTTGTCGTTGTGAATCGCTCATCCGTTGTTCTCCTTGTTGTTGGCCAGCACCCCGTGGGCGACGCGCGCAATCTCTCTGATGTTATCCGAGTATTCGGAGGTGTTTTTTCGGTTAATCAGGACGTTGCATGTTTCCAGAAGGACGCTCTTACCCTCTTTCGTATAACAAGCGGTAAGCGCCCTGACCGCCAACAGCTCCGCCGCCATCTCATGCTCCTCCTGCGTGGTAGACGGGTCGGCCAAAATGGCCTGCAAACGTTCAATCGTGACGGTCATGCGTCCTCCCCAGTATCAGTGTCTACATCACGTTGCAGCTCACGCAGCCGGCGAAGAACGCGAACCAGGCGCAAGAACTTCACGGCATGGACATCATCAAGCAGCGGGAAACCGCCACCATCAGCCGTGCCAATCAGCATTTCACTTAATGAACAGGTATCGGTCACGGCTGTCGCCCCAGTCAGGGAGAGCAGCAAGGCGGTGAATGGGGATGACTGCGCGGTGGCAAGACCGTACCCGGCAGCAAGCAGCGTGCCCTTGTCGGCCTTGAGCTCGGCTTCGCAACCGTTCAGCTCGGCAAGTTCGAAGGCCAGGCGATACGCCATTCCCTGCAGGTGCTCGATGTCATCCTGCAGCGCCGGAATAGCCCAGATAGAGGCCACGGGTTCAAGTCCTGCGGCAGCGAACGCAACGTCCGACGCCCCTGCATCCGGGCGGGTTTCTGGCGCGACAGAGCCAGACTGTTCAGGTTGAGCAGCCCCTGCGGCCTCTCCTGTCCCTGCTGCCCCTTCACTACCGGTATCGGATGAGGAAGACGCATCAATATCCCCGGACAGAACCGGCGGCGCGCCATACAGATCATGTTGGGTTTCAATGCGCGGTGATCCGGAAGAAGCAGGCTCAGCATCGGAGGTGTCCACTGCGCCCTCCTCTGCACCGTCCTGTTCATCCAGTGCGCTGCTCAGCGTCAAAGCCGACGACCCCGCTACAGGCGCATCAGCGGAAGGTGACGGCATCGCTGCACCGCTATCAATTGCGCCACTGCCATCAACGGGTGATCCCACCATTGGCTGAACGGCAAAATTAGGTACCTGTTGCCGGCGATTCTGCTCTCTGGGATCCAGCTCGAGGAGCCAGCGATCGTAATTCAGTGACGGATGCGGGAGAGCTTTAACCAGTTCACCAATCAACTCATCACGAAACATTTCCAATGAATAAGCATCTGGATCATCAAAATCACGACAAACTCCAGCGAAAACCTCAGTGAACGAGAGCGCAGGTGAATGTTCCTGGATAAATACATTCCACGCCTTTTCGGCATTAGATCGCAGCGCCAGCAGCAATAAAATCTGTGGTCGGCCAATACCCGATTCCAATAGGGTTGGCATCAAAGGAAACAGAAACTGAACCGTATCCTCCATACGACTGATGCTTGAGAAATGCACCTGGAAACCATCCTCTGTCAGCAGCTCTGATAACTCTCGCAACGTCACTGCCCGGTCCAGCTGTTCCTCATAGAACGCACGCGCCTTTTTGATACCCAGCGCTTTTTCAATGTAGGTCTGCTCGCCCCGCTGCTCATTTTCCCTCAGGTGACCCAGCAGGCAAGACAGGGCACCCTCGAATGGTTTGAATAAACAATGAATACGGTAGAAGCGATCATCCCCTGTTTCCTGCCACAACTCCTTTAAAATGGCATAGCGCGTATTCCCGCCATCACTGAAGAAATAACCCTGCTCAGGCTGTGAAGGGTCCCGCGTGACCAAAGGAACGGACCTCAGTCCTGAAGCCAGGATGCCCGCTTTAATTTCGTCATATTTAGGGTTACGTTTGCGACGGGTTTGGTACGGAGAAACGTTTAACTCATCGAGAGTCAGCACCATCGGCATATCAGTTGCAGGTAAAGCCTCCGACGCTGGAGCATGACTACCAGTGCCTACAGCGGTTTTCCCCTGCTGGAGCAATGCAGAACCCAGGTCAATATTTTTGGTATTGATACGTCCCATGATTATGCCCCTCCCTGAAATGCAGGCATGGCCAAATCACGGAATGCCGTATATTCCTGTTCGTACTGAACCCGCACCATGCCGGTTGGTCCCTGCCGCTGCTTGCCGAAAATAATCTCAGCGGTGCCCGCATCCTCAGAATCCGGGTAATACACCTCATCCCGGTAAATAAACGCGATCACATCGGCATCCTGCTCAAGAGCGCCGGAGTCGCGCAGGTCACTGTTCATCGGACGTTTGTCTGCCCGTTGTTCGAGCGACCGATTCAGCTGCGACAGCGCCAATACCGGGCATTGCGTGTCTTTGGCCAGCGCCTTCAGACTGCGGGATATTTCCGCGATTTCCTGTGTGCGGTTTTCAAAATCAGGCGCACACATCAGCTGCAGGTAATCGACCATAATGAGGGCCGGCCGGCCATACAGGCGGGTATAACGGCGGACGAGCGAACGCAACTGCGCAGGCGTCAGCGCGGACGTGTCATCAATAATCAGACGGTCATTCCAGGGTGTCATCACCCCCATGGCATCGGTAATTCTCGCCCAGTGTTCGTCATCGAGCTGGCCATTGCGGAACCGGGTTAAATTCACTCGGCCCAGCATCGCCAGGAAACGCTGCAGCAATTGCTCCCGCGGCATCTCAAGGCTGAAGCAGAATACCGGACGCTCGGTGCCTTCCAGCGCACCGACGCAACACGCCAATGAAAATGCGGTCTTACCCATGCTTGGCCGCGCGGCCAGCAGAATCAGTTCCCCATCCTGCAGACCACACGTGATCTCATCGACCAATGACAGGCCTGTTGGGGTTCCGGTCACACCGGTTCCTCCTGTGACGCTTTCCAGCCGGCTGGCGACAGCGTCCAAACCATCAAGCAGGCAGACATTTTGCTGGGTATACACCTGCTCTGAGAGTTCCAGGAGCTGCTTTTCTACCCGCTCAGTTAGCAACTCTGACTTTGCCTGCGGAGTTGCTGCCTCGGCACTCAACTCTCGTCCCAAATTCAGCAGGCGACGCAGTCTGCTACGCTCTGCAACAATGTTGGCATACGCGTCGATATTGGCGGCACTTGGCGTGTTCTTGGACATCTCAGCGAGATACGCAAAACCACCAACCTGCTTAAGTACATTGTTCTGTTCAAGCGACTCAGACAGCGTGATCAGGTCGATAGGCTGGTTAACCGCCATCAGTTGCCCCATCGCCTGGAAAACACGGCGATGTGACGGGATATAAAAGTCAGCGTCACGCAGGACAGACACCACGTCATCCCAGCGCGCGTTCTCCAGCATCAACCCGCCCAGAACGGCCTGCTCGGCATCGACAGAATGAGGAATTTTCATCTCAGCCATGGCGCACCTCCGGTTTATCGCCGTCGGCAGTCAGGGGGTGATTAAGGAATTTCGGGCACGAAGAACAAACACCTAACCCTGTCTCGCGGTTGACCTTGAGCCAGCTGCAGGGCGTGCGATTTTCATCAACACAGGCATTGTGGTCGGTGCAGCCGCAACCGACGCAGGTCGCTTCTTTCAGCTCAGCGTTAACCGCGTCATCGCCACAGACATACTCAAGCACTGCGGCCGCCTCCAGTGGCGCTTCCGCCATTTCCTGCAGGCATTCAGCATCGTAAAAACTGGCTGCATGGTTGGCCTTTGCCATCATCATCTGATGCATTTCCAGCATACGACGCAGGGCATTCCCTGCGGCCACTACGTGGCGGTTGAGAACATGAATGTGTGCCAGTAGCAGCGGTGCGGCGGCGGCTAATTGGGCATTGGCTTTTTGCTCCTCAAGGCTCACCTCACGGCTGCCGCCTTTCTCCGACCAGTGTTCCAATCCGAGTTTTTCCCAATCGGGAACTATCGCAACATTGGGAATTTCCAGGTGTTCAAAACCATTGGCGTCAACCACCGTGGCTGCATCACCATAGATATCAAGAACCGCCCAAGGAGCTCGCGCAGTCAAGTGCTGCTGTTCAGTCAGCAAGACAATAAGTTGCTCGATATTCATTGGTTTACCTCCTGACGCAGGACGTCGAAATCAGGAGTCCAGTCCGGGAACAGCTCACAGGCCAGGTCATACATGGTGTCAGCGGCAGCGAGCGTCGAGGTGCGCGTGGTGGTTTTTTCCAGGCGGTGAACAGGCTGCCCGGAAGCATGGCCAAATTTGTAGATTTCCAGTTTGGGAATAATGGTATTCAGGAGGGAGACGTCAAAGGCGTCAGCGCGCAAGTACTGGCCGTTCTCAATGATACCCTGCAGACTTTCCAGCGTTTTCCAGTCCAGCTTGGTGTATTCCATGCAGTTCGTCAGTATTCGCACCTGTGGCATGGCAATGCCGTAGCAAGTCAGGGGAAGTAGCCCCTCCATCAGCCCCAGCGTGCCGCGTAAAAACTCACGGGTGTCCGGCAGGATTGGCTTGATGACACCGACTGCAAACGAGGAGCTGGCAATAAGGATAAGCTCAAGCATGATGGATGCTGCGCCCTTGGAGTCGATGATGATGGCGTCGTAACTCTGGAATAAAGGATGCTGCAGAACGTTGCGCAGACGCATGCGGCCGTCCGGGGCATGCAACATGGCTGAAGAGAGGCGGTCATGCGGGTCGTTGGAAACGATGATGTCCAGATTGTTGATAACGGAACGGGAGATGATTTGGTCAGTCTGCGCCAAATCGACGGTCTTCATCAGGAGCTCATACAGACCGTTAGGCGCTTCGTATTCCAGGGAGAATATGCTGCTGGCAGTAGGTTGGGAATGGTCGCCATCGATAAGGAGGACTTTTTTGCCGGCGTCGGCCAGGAATCCGGCCAGATTGGCGCTTTGGGTAGATTTCCCTTCACCACCTTTTGTTGAGATGACAGGAACGACAAATGGGGCTGTCTTTTTTTCGCCCGTAGCAAGGGCTTTGTTCAATGTATGCATGTATACGCTCGAATTTTTCAATTCTTACGTAACAATATAATTTACATGTGATTTAACATTTTTGCTACATGCACGGGGATTGAAAATCCCCGTGTCCTTGGTTCGATTCCGAGTCCGGGCACCACTTATTCATACACGGACGTCCATTGACGTCCGTTTTTCTTTTTAAAGTCAACAAACTATCTACTTTATCCCCCTCGAAGACGTTCACTAACATTCATCAACATCCACATTGCCTTGATGGTATATCTGTTGGTATTGTTAGTTCGATACGTTTTGTACCATCACAGGGAGGGGTAAACGATGGCTCTCACTGATGTCAAGGTAAGAAATGCCAAGCCCGCCGACAAGCCTGTAAAGCTCACTGACGGCAACGGCATGCATCTTCTTATTCATCCCAATGGCTCCAAATACTGGCGTCTACAATACCGCTTTGCAGGAAAACAAAAGCTACTGGCTCTTGGGGTCTACCCTGCTGTCTCTCTTGCTGATGCCCGTAACCGTAGAGATGATGCCAGAAGATTAATTGCTGCTGGTATCGACCCCTCCGAAAAGAAAAAAACAGAAAAGGTAGAGCAAAGCGGCGCTCTTGCTTTTGAGTCCGTTGCCAGAGACTGGCATGCAAGCAACATCAAATGGTCAGAAACACATGCTGAAAGGGTAATGAACAGCCTTATCAATCATGTGTTCCCTGTTATTGGTAAACGAAACATTACCGACCTCAAAACCCGTGACCTACTCCAACCAATTAAGGCGGCTGAAAAGTCCGGGCATCTTGAGATTGCTGCTCGTCTCCAGCAACGTATCACCGCTATCATGCGATATGCTGTCCATAACAGTATTATCGATAGTAACCCTGCTCAGGACTTAGCTGGAGCCATTGCAACAGCAAAACGAGTCCATCGCCCGGCTCTTCCGTTTGAACGCATTACAGAGCTTCTCAGCCGTATTGAGAGCTACAGAGGAAGACTGCTAACCCGTCTTGCTGTTAAGCTAACTTTGCTGACTTTCGTTCGTTCAAGTGAGATGCGTTTTGCCCGTTGGTCTGAAATTGATTTCAGGAATGCGCTTTGGACGATACCTGCGGAACGTGAGGAACTACAAGGAGTGAAACACTCAGGCCGTGGCTCTAAGATGAAAACCCCTCACCTCGTTCCATTAAGCAAGCAGGCAATAGCCACCCTGAAGGAAATTCAGAAGCTCAGTGGCGATCAGGAAATCATCTTCATTGGCGATCACTATGCCTATAAACCAATGAGTGAAAACACCATCAACAACGCGCTTCGTAAAATGGGCTATGACACCAAAACAGAAGTTTGTGGGCATGGTTTCCGCTCTATGGCCTGTAGTGCCTTGATCGAATCCGGCTTATGGTCAAAAGATGCTGTTGAACGTCAGATGAGCCATCAGGAGCGTAATAACGTTCGCGCCGCTTACATCCATCTTGCTGAACATCTCGATGAGCGGAGACTAATGCTTCAGTGGTGGGCTGACTATCTTGATGCCAATCGAGAAAGAGCGGTAAGGCCGTTTGAGTTTGCTCATAACTGATCGAACGCCGAAGCATTATGCTCTCTAGCAGGCATGAGGCTCGTAACGTTGCCTTTTTTGATGCAAAATATATTCAGTAGCTGACTGGATAATTTTTGACATGGGGCATTGTTATGATAACCGAAAAGGACATTGTTTTCATAAAATTAGGTGTTGACGAGTTCGAAGAATGCATAATGAATGCTAAAAGTATTTGTTTTCATATAAGAGACAGAGCTGATTTACACGAACGTGACTTACTGGAAAGGTTCAACAATATTTTAATGGGAGAAGTCGCTGAGAAAATGGTAATCAAGTGGCTTAATAATAATGGTAAGTTTGCCGTTTCCAGTGTTGATAAATCATCAAAAAAACCAGATCATGGCCATGACATTTTGCTAAAAAAGAAAGGAGGTAATGTTTATTGTTCAGTAAAGTCTTCTCTTTCAGCCTTGAAAAATATTGACTACATTATTGATAACTTTAAATTAGCGACTAAAAAAAACGAGCTGACAGAAGTAAATATTCAAGTATATTTCTGGCTTACAATCAACCCAAAGGAAACTGGGGCAACCAGAGTAACTGTGCCTAGCTTAAACCAAGCTGCTATTATTGGATGGTTTGGTCAAAATGACATTAAAAACTTCACAACCTATAATCGTGAACATCGGGAGTCACCAAATGTTGCACTTAAACAATCAAGACCTATGGTTACTTTATTAGAGTATATAATTTAATGCTATTTATGTCTTAAAGACTTATTAATCATAATAAGTCTTTAAGACAGGTATTAGAAGGTAACTTAGTTAATTGAATTAAACACGCTTTCGTGGTATAGTAAGCATATTTATTTTGACAACTGGTATCTTCAAATGATTAAAAAAGATAGTCATATTACTGGATTGGACACTAATACCATTTTCGAGGAAAACGCAAAAAAACTAAAATCTTTATTTCCTGAAATATTTTTTGATAACCATATTGATTATGACGTATTAAAACAGATTTTGGGTGATAAGTCTAATAGTCAAGATGAACGCTATGGGTTTAATTGGAATGGAAAGCGTCGTGCTCGCCAACTTGCATTAAGGCCATCAAGAGGGACCTTACGCCCAATTATATCAGAAAGTCTTGAATGGGATACTACACGTAATTTAATGATTGAAGGCGATAACCTTGAGGTATTGAAGCTTTTGCAGAAAAGCTACTCAGGGCTAGTTAAGCTAATTTTTATAGATCCACCTTATAACACTGGCAAGGATTTTGTTTATCCTGATAATTTCAAAGATAATTTGAAAAACTATCTAGAACTGACAAATCAATTTGAAAATGGTATCCAACTTACCTCGAATGTCGAAACCAGCGGAAGGTTTCATACTGACTGGCTGAATATGATTTATCCCCGTTTAAAACTTGCCAAAAATCTACTTAAAAACGATGGGGTTATATTGGTAAGTCTTGATGATAATGAGTCTGCAAACCTTAGGCAAGTTATGAATGAGTTATTCGGGGAAGAATCATTTGTCGGAGTATTTCCTTGGCGCTCAAGAACAGCAAAAGCTGATGTTCCTTTTGGCGTTTCAAATGATGTCGAATGGATCATCGCTTATGCTAATAAAGATTTTCGTGCAGGCAGAGAGGGCGAACGTAAATACTATAAGACAGATGATTTTGAGGATAGATGGCGCCTTCAAGATTTAACTAAAAATACAACCAAGGAACAAAGACCTAACTCTTATTTCACTATAGTCAACCCCAAAAATGGGGAAAAGTATCCTGCCAACGAGACAAGGACATGGTCTGTAACGGCAGATACAATCCCTGAGTATCTATCCTTGGGAAAAATTGTCTTTCCGGGTGATTATGAATTCTTGAAATTATCTAAACCTGCATTCCGAGTCTTTGAGAGCGAAGACAAGGAAAAAGCAATTAGGAAATATGGAACTGATGTTCTTAAAATGTCAGTTTCCACCTATTTACCAGAGAAAGAAGTGGGTAGGACGGAACATGGTTCAAAAGACATAAGAGATCTTTTTGGATTGCAAGTGTTTCCCTACCCTAAGCCTGTATCTTTGCTTGAATTCTTCATTAAGAATATGACAAATGAAGATGATATTATTCTTGATTTTTTTGCTGGATCTGGTACTACAGGTCACGCTGTATTTAAAGTATGTGCTGAGGAATTGAAATCTCGTAGATTTATACTTGTACAATTACCTGAGAATCTATCGGATACTAATAAAGAGCAAAAAACAGCATATGATTACTGTCGCTCTCTTGGCGTAGCTACAAATATTTCCGAGTTAACTAAAGAGCGCCTGCGTCGTGCAGGTAAAAAAGTTCGTGAAGACAATCCAGAATGGAAAGGAGATGTTGGTTTTCGTGTTTTCAAACTCGATACATCTAATATCCGTCCGTGGGAAGCCACAGCAGAAACCCTTTCAGAACAGATTGATGCCTATGTAAGCCCAATCCTTGAAGGCCGTAATGAAGAAGATCTGCTCACAGAGTTAATGCTAAAGCGTGGCATTGACTTGAGTGTAAACATTGAAATCCGTCAGTTTGATGGATTAACCGTTTCTTGCGTTGACGGTGGCAAATTGTTTACCTGCTTTACCCGTCAAATCTCTGCCTCTTCTGTTGAGGAACTAACCAAGGGGATCATTGACTGGCATAAGAGTTTAAAAGCTGGCAAAGATACGGTCTGCTATTTCCTTGATGACGCATTTGAAAATAACGTTGCTAAAACAAATCTTTGCGCCATTCTGGAACAACATGGCCTGACTAACCTGCACAGCCTGTAAGGGAATGAGATGAAACTACATTTTGAATCTGACCTTACCTATCAGCAAAACGCCATAACTTCGGTCTGTGATTTGTTTGAAGGGCAAGAGAAATGGGAAAGCGAAATGACTGTGCTGGCCCCAGCTCAGGGTGCACTCTCATTTGAAGGCGCAACAGGTTCAATGCCTGTAAACCCACAGATACCCGAAGATGATGTTCTGCTGAAAAACTTAAACAATGTTCAGTTGAAAAATCAGCTTCCTCCCTCACCTATGCTCGACAGCCATGATTTTACTGTCGAGATGGAAACAGGGACAGGTAAAACGTATGTTTATCTTCGCACCATGCTTGAGTTGAATAAACGCTATGGCATGAGCAAATTTATCATCGTAGTTCCTTCCGTTGCCATCAAGGAAGGCGTTTATAAAACACTACAAATTACTGAAGAACATTTCAAAAGCCTTTATGCGGGAGTTCCATACCAATACTATCTGTATGACTCGTCAAAACCTGCGGATGTGCGAAATTTTGCAACCAGCTCTGTTATGCAGATCATGGTAATGACAGTTGGTGCGATTAACAAAAAAGACGTTAATAAGCTCTATCAGTCCAGTGAAAAAACAACCGTTGACGATCTGGATAAGCCAATTGATCTGATACGTGCTACGCGTCCAATTATTATTGTCGATGAACCGCAAAGTGTTGATGGTGGCTTAAATGGTGCAGGTAAAACCGCACTTGATGCTATGCACCCAATGTTTACCTTACGCTATTCAGCGACACATGTGCATAAACATCATATGGTGTATCGCCTCGATGCCATTGATGCTTACAATCAGAAACTGGTGAAACAAATCGAAGTTGCCGGGCTTGAAGTCCAAAATGCAAGCAATAGCCCCTATGTAAAACTGGTCAGTATTAACAGTAAGAAGAATAGCATTAGCGCGACTGTTATTGTTGATATAGCCGATAAAAAAGGGGGCGTAAATCGTTCTGAAATTACCGTGCATGACGGTATGACACTTGATGACGAAACGGGGCGTGATATTTATCAGGGATACAGGATAAGTGAGATCCGCACGGGCAAAGAAGGCTATCTGACACTGGAGACGCCTTCTAATACCTACTATATGCAAGTGGGTGATGTCGTGGGTGATATTGACCCGATGCTCATCCAGCGTTATATGATTAGGCGTACAATTCGTGAACATCTTGATAAAGAACTTCGCCTGAATTCCCAGCAAATCAAGGTTCTCACCCTGTTCTTCATTGATAAGGTTGATTTCTATCGCCAGACTAATGAAGAAGGACTTCGTGAACCGGGTGAATATGCTCGTATCTTTGAAGAAGAATACCTTAAAGCCATCAAAAGTCCTGCCTATAAAGATTTACTCCCTTCTCATCCAGAACATGCCAAAGATGTTCATGATGGTTATTTCTCCATTGATAAAAAAGGTGCATGGGCTGAAACAAGCGAAAGCAATAATGCAGGCCGCGAAAATGCGGAACGTGGTTATAATCTCATCATGAAAAATAAAGAGAAGCTTTTAAGTTTCTCCAATCCGGTAAGGTTTATTTTTTCACACTCTGCATTGAAAGAAGGCTGGGATAATCCCAATGTATTCCAGATCTGTAGCCTTCGTGAGATGGGAAGTGAGCGAGAACGTCGTCAAACATTAGGGCGTGGTCTTCGCCTGTGCGTTAACCAAGAGGGTGAGCGTATACGTGATGATAGCATTAACATTCTAACTGTCGTTGCAAGTGAAAATTATGAAGCCTATGCCGAACGACTACAGAGCGAAATTGAGAACGAAACAGGCATCCGTTTTGGTATCATCGAAAAAGATGCGTTTGCCCATCTGATCTTCTCTGATTCCTCACAAGCTGTGGGTATCGCCGGTTCACATGAGATTTGGGCTGAACTACATGCTGAAGGTTATCTGGAAAAAACCGGGAAAATCACCAAAACACTGAAAGAGACTCTTTTCGATGGCACTTTTACTGTTAGCGAAAAGTTCCTTCCCCTTCAGGAGCAAATTGAATCTATCCTGCGTAAATCATCAGGACGACTCAATATAAATAATGCTGATGAGCGTAAAGTAATCAAATATCGGAAAGAGGTCTTAAACAGCCCTGAATTTGAAGCGTTATGGCAACGCATTAGTCAAAAAACATTGTATCGTCTGGCATTTGATGAAGATTTATTGATCAAATCCTGTACGGAAAAACTTTCTGAAATGCAGCCTGTAGCAAAAGCAATGGTCAGTTTCAGCAAAGCAACAATCAAACAAAGTCAATCTGGCCTTGATGTTAAAGCTCTGTCTAATGGGACAACAAGCACTGTAATTGATGTTGCAGAGCAGCCATTGCCAGATATTCTTGGTGTTCTACAGGAAAAAACCGGACTGACAAGACGCAGTTTAAGCACCATCCTGAAAAAGAGTGGAAGACTCGCTGACTTTGCTAAAAATCCACAGCAGTTTATCAGTGAAGCTATAGGCCGAATCAACTACTGCAAACGCCTGTCAATTGTTGATGGTATTAAATATTATCCACTAAAAGGCGAGGTATATGCGCAAAGCCTGTTTATGGATAAAGAACTGACGGGATATGCCCGAAATCTTTTTGAAACTTCTGCTAAGTCCGTTTATGAATACGTTCCAAAAGATTCTGAAGTCGAAAGCCGTTTCGCTCAGGAACTCGAAGAACAGGATGAAGTTAAGCTTTATGTGAAGCTGCCGGGATGGTTTAAAATCCCGACACCATTAGGGACTTATAATCCTGACTGGGCCTTAGTCATTGAGGATAATGGTGAAGAACATATCTATTTTGTTGTCGAGACTAAAAGTAAACACATTGGTCTTGGGAATGAAGAAGATGCGAAAATTACTTGTGGTAATGCTCATTTTATCTCACTCGAAGATCAGATGAGTAATCCTGCGAGATATATGCGCTCTACAAACATAAATGATGTGTTTAGCAGTATATAAAATGGAAAAGGGCCGTAAGGCCCTTTCCTTTTCCCTTGAAGGGAACTCTCCATTGGAGAGAATACTTATCCCCACGCTTGGTGCAACTCAATCAGCCCATTGGGCTGTAAACCACTCCCCATATATGGAGCAATCAGACACTTCATGAAGTGAATGTTCTCAAGGAATCCTTATTAAGGATAACATTAAATATGGATTGTCAAATATATTTGAGATTTTATTAAAAATATATTTACAACCACCAATCACAAATAAATTTAATCCTCCATTAATAATTATAGGATGAAACCAAATTCCTGATATCTTATCTTTTGATATCTCATGTTATATTTCTGAATGTCGGGACAAGGAAGATAACAACCATATAATATCTGGGTAATTACTGATAGTTAATCACACTAAAATTTCCGGGACCACAACCGTATTCCCTCATACCATTAGAGATAATAGACCATGAAGCCCCTGCCGGAACATCAAACGCGATACTACCACTTTTAGCCCATTCAGAGTTTGCACTTGTTGCATTAGCAACCATCATCCCGTTGACTATTCCTATTAAGGCATAGGTATTGGAACAGTTATCCGCACCATCATGATCAATTTCTGACGGAGGAGGATTGCCCCCCAAAGCATAAAGTCTGAATGATTTGCCTGTTGTATTGCTTCCAGAATACAAACCACTGTATGTTCCCGCTGAAGTATAATGCCCATTAACAGTAGCACCTGTCCATACACCATTAACACAGGATAAAATGGCACCTTCCGGTGTTCTGCCCTGAAGCCCATTAGGCGAACATCCCTCACCTGTTTGAGCCTGTCCATTTATCCGAACATACTCCCCTACTACCACTCGCCCATTTGACTGAATATAATTGGAAAATACTCTGTTCGAATTCATATCTGCAACCGAATCTATATTGCCACTCGAATGAATATATCCTCCATAAATACCAGCAGGTGTGGCAATATTTTTCCCGCCATAAGCCGTAATTGTCGCTGTATCAGTCATATGCCAGCCACCACCGTATTTCTGGAAATATATCCCACCATCCCCCAATATTCTGAACCAGTTCTGCGTGTAGGTATCACCGCGAGAGGTTATTGTTGCGCCTGAAACAGTATTATTTGAATTCAGGTTTCCATTTATCTGACCATTACCACCGACGTTTAAATCCGCTCCAACTGCTGTTGAACCTGTAGAATAAAGAATACCAGAGTGGATTGTTCCCGATGCTGTAATATTATGAGCATTATTAATGCTTTTCTCACCCATATTTAAGTTTCCAGTCATCGGTAGCGTTCCATCACGGCGCAGATAGACCGAATACAAAGCACTATCGTAGCCAACGCGGTAGGCTAACTGTCCTTCTATTGTAATATTATTATAATCTACTGCTTTCTCTGACCATTGCCCCTGAAAACCCACAACAGAACTTGCTGTTCGCGTCATCCCACTGTCGATACCCGCAGTCTGCATGGCTTTCCCTAACAGGTCATAGCGAATTTTCCCACCCTCATTCCATGCAGACGATACGGTAATAAGCCCATTGATAACATAATTAGGCGTAGTTCCATCACGCTTTAACAATATTTTATAAGATGATTTATAGGTATTGATTCCGGTAAACGTCTTGGGTAAAAGCCCTTCATTTATCAGTGTGGTATAGGTGATTTCGCAACCAGAGCTATCACAAAGGCGTGGCCCCGGATCGCTTGACTGGTTCGTGCTGGATACCAATGTTGATAATTTATCATAGCGTAGGCTAATATATCCGTTAACAGCCTCACCAATCTGTTTTATTTGTTGCCCTGCAGCTTTAGCAGTTAGGTTATTCTGTTCATGCTCCATATCCTTAAACTTTATAAATGCCATCATTGTGCCCACGCTAATAACCAGAGTAAGCTCCAACAAAGAAAACCCTTTTTTAATTGATTTATCCATTTTTATTTCCTTTTTAATTACACATTGCTATCAATTATCAAAAACACGGAAATAATCAAGATATCAAGAAAGGAATATTGTTAGGGATGTTCTCAGTGAATAAAAAATCATTCCTGCCTGCCAACCATTTCTTCCAGAAATCTTTTTCCGCGTAATTTAAGTCTGACTTTATCCTCAGCACCAATATTCGAAGATTGTAATATCATTCCTAAAATAAACTCTTTATCCACATCTTCTACCTTACATCCCACAGCTTTAGCCACTTCTGCCCCAAGTATGATCTTCAGACGTGTCTCCGCTTGCTTGGTCAGTGATTTTTCCTTGCTTTTAAGCCGATTCAGACGCATCTGCGCTGAGGCTATTTTTTGCTTTATTGTTTTTTCTATTCTTGGCTTTCTGTTTTTATCATTATCACTCATAATTGCTTCTCCTTTTAGTTTTTGAAAATATGAAATACAATTAAAAAAGGAAAAGGTCAAACCATAGACAGAAGATTGAATACTTTTTATTCCAGATTAAATTACGCAGCGCGAGATGATTGTTCAAAACAATCACATTGCTGGAACAGGGTTCATCCCTGTTAATGATTGGATTCATCCCGAAAAAATGGTGTTTTGTTTTTAAAAATATGATATCAGTAAGCTCAAAATAAAAACATACAACACATACGAATGCAGTCACTAACATTAATTACCTGATACTCTCCGCGTTACTTATTTTATTGTATCAATGAAAACAATTTTACCTCTTGCTTTTTGACTCTGATTTCTGGTCTTAACCTGTGAATTGTGCAACACATAAAAGTATTTTTAATTTTCACTATTTATCTTAAATTCTGCTTTCCCGCCTTACGGCGGGAGACTAATTTAACTAATTTTGCCCTTGCGGGCGTTCTCTAAAGCCAAATATTCAATATTATCCCCCTACCTCAACCGTTTATCCGATTCCTACCCTGTTAATTTCACAGACATTAAAACTAGCGTTATTATTTAACCATAGGAAAACTTTTTACATTGTCGTTATTTTTAGCTCCTTCAGGAGATATAAAAATAAAGCAATGCCCACCTATACACTGCTACGCAGTGTGTGGGGTCTACCGACGGTTGCCTGCCGCAGGCTAACACCGTTTCCTTCGGAAACAAGGTCAACGTCAACACCAGAGTTTTTCTTACGAAAAACTAAAACCAGCATAGTCGCATTTGAGATTTATATTTTGGTTTGATATTTAAATTTATATTGAGGTTGTTTTTATTGTATGGCTATTTTTCATCTTGATTTTAAAATTGTGAAACGTTCAGAAGGCAGGTCTTCCGTTGCGAAGGCTGCCTATCATGCTCGTACACGTATAACAGATGAAAGAACAGGTGATACGTATGATTACAGTCGCCGTACTGATTTATATGGGCATTTCATATTAGCTCCAGCTAACGCACCAGAACACATCGTAAAAGACTCTACAGCATTGTGGAATGAAGTTGAAAGGGTCGAGCGCCAGCAAAATGGTCAAACAGCCCGTTATTTCGATGTTTCCATTCCTACCGAGTTAAACAATGACGACAAGAAAAAACTTGTCCTTGAGTATTGTCAGAAAAATTTCGTTGATAAAGGCATGATTGCTGACATCGCCTTTCATGATCTCGATAGTGATAATCCTCATGCTCACGTTATGTTGACCTTAAAAACAATAGGCCCGGAAGGTTTTGGCAAAAAGGAAAGAAGCTGGAACGACAGAAAAATGTCTATTTTTTGGCGTGAATCATGGGCATCTATGGCTAACAGCTACCTCGCTGCCGCTGGCTCGTCAGAACGTATTGACCATCGCTCTCTCCAAGCACAGCATGAGGAAGCATTAGAGAAAGCAGCGGTAGCTCTGGATAATGAAGAAAAAGCGCTATGGCTTGCTAAAGCCGCTGAAACAAACCATCCTCCAATGAAGCGTATCCACAGTGCCAAATGGCGTAATAAAGCTGCTCAGGAACAAAGAGCCGCAGAACAGGCTGTTCGTGATGCTGCCAAGCAGGAAGCAGTTGAAGTCTACAAAACATTCAGTGAGCTTGATCTTGAAATCGTCGTTGATGTCAGAAGCTTTACGATTACACATCTTGCTGAACCAGAAGAGATTGTATTACCTAAAACACGCTCCGGTTCTTCTGCCAGTGAACCGCAAAGACCTGTTCTGGTTGCCCCGGCACCTCATACTCGTATGCGTGGCGTTAAATCTTACCGTGATAAAACAAAAGTCAGTAAGGTCGTTGCAGGTAAGAAACCATCAGTCAGTATTTCTGGTTCTGGAACAAATACTATCCTGAAAATATCCTCCTCTCAAAACCAAAACAGGGCATCCAGAAGCGCCCCTGAACGTGTTAAGAGGAAACAGACTACTCCACGTCAGGATAATATTTTTAAACGCTTCACAACTCTTGTCATAGATTTTTTCAAGCAGAAGTTTGTATGGGCTAAAGCAAACAAATCCCAAATTGATCTTATCAGTGAAGAACATGATAAACGTATTGCTGAAAACTACGTCTTTGATAAAGTGTTAAACCGTTATGTTCCACTTGCTGAATACGAGAAACGAGCTAAGTTTAACCAAGATGGCTACAAGCCAACACCGGATGAGATCAGCCGTTTCCCAAGCCGTCCTAAAAATGAAATACCGGAACACGATAATAGTCTGGATCTCACGCCGTCTATGGCATTGCACTCAATTACAGATATATTATCGCCTCCTAAATTTACACCTAAAAATACAAAGCAATGAAAGAGCATTAAGTTCATATTGAATCATTGCCCCTCCAAATAAACACTTCGAATTTCATTCCTTAATGCATTTGACAAATCAAATGGATGCTTGTATTTATTTTTCCATTACACTTACAAAGGAAATTTTATGCTTACAGAAAAACAGAGGCAAGAGATAATATTTCTCGCCGTTATTCAATGGAAACATGCCTGTACTCTAAATTTTGTTGGGGAATGCAATACATCTATAAATGATGATAAATTTATGGATATGATATTATTTTTGATTAACAATCCTTCAATCTATTCTACAGTCTGTCATCAGGATGTTTTTGAATATGAAATGGAATATGAACCGATAACCTATGATGAAATCAGGCTGGCTCTGAACCAGCCATTACGCCATTTAATAGTATAAATTATGGTATTATTGATTGTGCAAGATCTAACATTCTTTTTTGGACTCGTATGTAATTATCAAAAATATTGTTATCAACCACAATGATCTGTTGATATAAAACAACACCATCCTCTGGATTTTCTTTATACCCAATCTCTGCAATATTTAGCTTGATAGTTTGTTTTTTATCTTCCGCATCAATTTTATGGTCAGAGAAAAACAAAATAATTTTATTTCCTTTCATATTGTTTTTTCTTCCGATATAACCAAATCCATTACATATAAATTGATTGGAGTTTTTATTTATTTCATTAACTATCTTACCACTGACTTGACAGTTATACAGATCCTGTGCCTCGGTCATATATAAGAATCCATAAGGAATATTGAATAAAGTCATTGCTCTATATGTATGTCCTTTATTCAAAGCGAAGTCATTTAGCATTTCTTCAATAACAATGTCGCTGAATTTTATTCCCGTGACTGTCTTCATTATTGCGACAACTAAATCAAAATGCTCTCGTAATTTACTTCTTATTTTCTCGGATAATCCATTTTGTGAAGAATTTCTTCTAACCTTAGCATCCATTCTTTCTGGATTCCTGAGATAACAGTCATCATATTCAGATTGATTGTAATCTGCGAGATCCTTTACGTTATACTTAACATGCATAGCATACAGCGTTCCAGAAATCCTCTCGCTACTATTTTTATTCACCAGCCGTACCGGGTTTTTACACGCAGGGCATATTGCATATGAAGCATTTTCTCGATTAAAAACCTGAATGTATGGATATGACCGTTTAGTTATCTCATCATAACTTTTTTGAGTGAGTTTATTTGGATAATCAGGATCATTAATAACACCAAACACAAACATAAAAACTCCTTATAAAAACATAAATTTCCATGTTGATTATAGGCCTATCTTCTTCAAGAATCTACCATTACAGAGCACGAAAAATACACAAGATTCATTGCATGGTTCTCATGTCATCCAGAAAATCTAATAGATTAAAGCTAAAACTACCCGGCTACAAAGAATAATAAAATACTCTTTTAAATTCTCCGTCAGTTATGTATATTACCAAGATAAATAATCTCACTCAATTAAGGACGGGCGTTGTTAACGATTGTCGAAATCCAAAAAGAAGCGACAGAGTTTCGAAAACTGATCGAGTTCTGTGACAAAAAGAACACCAGCCTTGTTATAGACTGTTTTCCTGTTATGAGTTGTAAACTTTCTTCGATGCTTCTTTCTTATCACTTCCTGATGTTATGGCCTGACCTTGAAATTAAAGGAGTAAGTGCAGCCACAGGCAAAAATGATCGGATAACTCACTACTGGCTTGAAATCAATGATATTGTTGTTGATATAACAGGAGACCAATATAATCTCATCAATGATTACGAACTTACTAATAATATTATAAAGGGCAGACCATTCCCCTCAATACATGTTTCGCATAATAATGAAAGCTATCTCTACAATATATTTAAAATCAAGGAAACACACTCATTTGTCTACGGCTTCCCTGAAATAGCTGATGATTTCATTGATGAAATGGCTCATGGTATAATCAATTATTATATAAATGATAAACTATTATAGTAAAAAAATTAATATTAATCTTTCATCCAACGGGAACCTAGAAGACAACACAATATTGGTCTTAAATTAAAAAAACCATAGAGTAAGTTGTTCTCTATGGTTTTTTACAATGCATTAGAATAACACATTAAATATTCAAACCACTATAGACGCTATCTGGATATTGATGAGGCCCTTTATTTGTGCTTGAAGAATAAGTCGCACAATAGTTATCTAAAGCATATTTGATAATTTTTGGCTGGAACGAAACAGAGACAGTATAGTGGTCTGCATCCAGTAATGGTTTAGGAATAAAATTCCGATCCACCTTCCTATCACCATCCAGATTTGCGATGACCACAGGGAGATTAAACTCAATAATGAGATCTATTTCATGCGCAAGGAATGAGTCACCATCACCACCTTTTCTCTTCGCATCGCTGCTCCCAAGAAGTACAACCTGTTTAGCATTTTTCATACGCTCGCGGAGATTTTTCTTTATCGTTTCTGGTTTGCTCGTATCTCTTGAAATAAAAAGGTCGTGTGCATCAAAAAAGTTGAAGTCAATGTTCTCATTTGCTTTCCACGCCTCCATTAGACGATAAGAACTTATATTTTCACTCGCAAACGCTACATATGTTTTATTACGATAGCTCATACAGTCTCCATTTCACACTAAACAACAGATGCCAACTTGTTAAAAATACATTATACTTTATACTTGGTAAACATTTTTATGAAAAATCATATCAAACACATTCAGGCAACATAAAATCAACCTAGCTGGCACAAAAAATGGCAAAAGTTAACTTTTTCGACACACGTATAGTAAAAAAATTTTCAGACTACACATCAACAATAAGCACTATTTTTTCACTTTTATTGATTTTTATTGACATTCCTACAGAAAATAAAATCACGCTTGGTGTTATATTCTTATTTATTTTGTCATTGTTGTATTTTGGTATTTGGTTGAAATCAAATAACCTTATGGAAGTAAATTTAGATGTAGAAGGAAGTATTGTCACTGTGAAAGCTGGAGATCTATTCCAACAAGACGGATTCAAGGTCATAGCTTTTAATGAATACTTTGACACTCAAGTTGACGACAATATTATATCTCATAAATCCCTTAATGGTTTATATATTGACAACCATTTATCAGATTCTATCCCTGATTTAGATGAGCGTATTTCAAATTTTAAATTTGATGAAGATGAAATCCTTGAAGTCAACCATCAAAGGAAGATAGGAAAAAAACAAAAATATTCGTTAGGAACTATCTTCGTAAATGAAGATTATTTATTAACCGCCTTTTCAAAATTTGATGATAAAAATAGAGCGTTTCTTACCATGCCTGATTACTTGGGTTTTTTAATAAATTTCTGGGACAAGGTAAATCGTATATATGCTCAAAAAAGCGTTTCGGTTCCTATCTTTGGTTCTGGAATAACACGAATAAAAGAACATAAGAATATAAGCGATGAAGATTTGCTTAAAATAATGTTGTGGACATTTAGAATAAGTGAGATGAGGTTCAAATTCCCGGCAAAACTCACTATTGTCATTCACAATGATAAAATTGATAAAATAAACTTATTGGACATCAAATCAGCAAGAAATGGTCTTTAGTTTGATGCATTATGGGCGATAGTTTATTTCGCCCATAATACAATAATCTCCGTTCTACATTCTTCTCCTGAACACAACATTATCAGAGAACATTGCCTTACCTGCGGCAAACCCAACAGCCGCAATTATTGGTAGGCTGATAGTAGCTCCCGCCATACCTGTAGACATTCCGATCAATATAGAAAGGCCGAAGGTCAATACTATAACAACGAAAGCATACCAACCGGGGTAGGTTCCATACAGAACCGTCGCCATGCAGCCGGTGCAGACATGGACGCCTCTCTGACTTTCTTTTAGGCAAAAAGGACACTGAATAGTTTTGTTTTCCATGATAGCCCCTTAGATCGCTTTCCAGCCATTGCTGGTTTTAACAAGATTAATCATGCTCTCTTCAGGTTCATTCATACCCTTGACGCTGGAGAACGCTTTTTTGTCCACCCATGCAGGAACATCCGCCAACTTCCATGTATAAGACACGCGAACAATTTTCTGATTACCGTTTCCCGGTTCAGTCCATTCCTTTATCTCAGCAACCGCACGATGACCAACACAGGCACCATCTTTACGATCCCAAAACTCAACCGCTTGGCCTTTGTCTGTTACTTCCAGAACATCGACACTGCTAAACCCATTTGCCTGTTGTGAAACAGTGAGCAGCCCTTGTTCAGCAAGTCCTTTCAGGATTTCATCACTGGCACTATACCCCGCTGAACGGTAGCCATGGTTGACCCGGATGGGGAAGCCCTTATTGAACACAATGTCATTATCCTGCAAGGAGTAGCACAGCTTTGAATGTGAAATCTTCGCATTGATAGCTTTCTCAAAATCCCCTTTTTCACCGCAGCCTGATAACAACACGGTAAGGCCCGCAATGGCTAAAAATTTACGCATGGTTCTTATCCCTTTTTGTGACTGATAGTGCCGTTTCTCAGAACAACAAGACGAACTGGCATATCGGCATTGTTGACGGTAGCGAATCCACGGACTTCGAAGTTGTTGACTGTTCCAGTGACACTGACTTTCTGGCCTTTCTTGTAAGTCAGAACGGCATCATCAAGGCCGGAGTAGTAATCCAGCCAGACCATCCCGCCGCAGTAGCTTGTATCGGCTGTTTTAAAGAGCAGGTAATAGTTAGGGGCTGATTTAGGCATCCCCGTCATCATATCGCTGGCACTTCTACCTTTCGTAACTTCAAGAACAGTCGCATTTGCGATTGAGATCCGTTTTCCCGTCCATTTTTTCTCTGCTGCCATTGCGTTTTCTTCATAGTCTTTGCAGACAGCACCAAGGCCAGATACAGACGATACCGGGCCAAGGCTTTGAGTGGTGGCAGTTCCCCCCAGCGCTTTACCTACTGAAGACAACGAAGAACTGATTGCTCCATTAACTGTATTCACGCCATCGTTGAGCTGCTGGCAACCTGTTAGTGCGGCAGCAGACAGTACCAGTGGCATCACTATCCGTAATTTCATATCTATCCCCAATGTGTTGAAACTTTATGTCAAAGACAGCCCTACCCATAGGTTGGTCTCTCTTGGCTGAAAAAAAGCATTAATCAATTGATAGAATTCAATTTATTTTTCTGTTCGTCATATCGTTTGTATCGATCGAATTCAAATCATTTGATAGTTTTAAGCTATCATAAATACACAATCGATCGATATAAACAATTAAAACACCGATCAATTGATGCCCATTCAATAGTTTGAACCTATCAAATGTAATTTATTGATCTTTCATATCGATCAATAAGTGGTGTAATGTGCACGAAGAGCCATGTCAGTAGCTGTTTGCACATGGATGGAGATAGAAAGGTATAGGTCAGAACAGGTAATACCCTGTCGACCATTACGCAGACAGGGATTGTTAGATCTCAGGTAACGTAGCTATCTTCCGATATGGTGTTGCAAAAACCTGTATGCAACGCATGTTTTAATATGCTGTTTCCTATGGAATGGCTACCATTCAGATTTTTCAATCATCTTCCAAAGCACTCACACCGCTTGCCGGGAAATTGGTTTTCATATTATTCGATATCTTCGGAACTAAGGACTCTATTGTTTCTTCGCTAACTTGGCTCAGTTCAGAAATCAATCTTCTATATGTATTAATCATTCGTTCCTGATCACACTCATGTGCTGATTCTGATAAGAAGAAATAGTCATAATCTTTGACATGAATATTATCACCATTTTGCAAAGTGAGTTTTATTACTTGTTCATTCTCTTCAACATCTTTAACAATACAAGTCATAAATGGTATTTTTTTATTTGTATGAAAGAGCGTAATAATCTTAATGTTGTTCATTCTTTATCTTCCTTCTTTTTTATTATTTAATACCATATCGAATCGGTAAAAATCAAATTTAACTCATTTAATAAACGTTTTACCTGTTTTTTCTTATTCTTTTGAAAAGATATATCTCTTATGAGCTAAAGCTCATGTGCTGACGCACGGCTACGCCCTAACTCTGTAAAATATATTTAACGATTTAACAATGGTCCTTGCTATGTTTTAGGGTAAAGCCAAAAGGATCAACACCTATTCTTTTATTCATGATTAAATATTTTCGATCCTATATTTCATAACAGCATTAGCACTAAAAAATATAGTATTTGCTCTTAAACGCATAGGAAAACTATATTCATAGAAGCAGCACTTAGTGATTGCTCAAGACAATCACACTGCTGAAACAGGGTTCATCCCTGTTAATGATGGATTTATCCATAAAGAATTGCGGCGTAGCCGCTATAACGTAGAGGAAAAACAATTGTATATTTACTAAAAAATCAGCAGCGCTTCGTGATTGTATAAAACAATCACTTGCTGTCCATAACATCAAGTAAAAACAAAGTAGAAAAATAGACGGTGCCATTTAACCGGCACACTCCCCGTTAAGGTTATTAAACATATTATAGTATTAAGGAGGTGTAACCTATTATATTTAAAAGAGATTTCACGGAAAAAGTTTCCTGTACGGAAATTTAAGTTTCTTCTGTGGAAACCGAAGTTTCCTGTACGGAAACCAAAATTTCTTCTGTGGAAACTTTTTTATAGTTAAAACACCCGGAAAGAAGTGAACGCTATTTCGCAAAAGTGTATTATTTTTCCTTTTTTCACATTTATTTTTGACAAAAGTACATCCTGCATTATATAGAATAAACATAAAAACAATAAAAGGATAACCGATGAGCATTGATTACAATAAAATAATGACCTCCAGCAGTGAAGAGGTGGAAGAATATATAAGCAGAAATCATTTCACGGACAAACAAAAACTGGAGATTTACAGTTTTTATAACAGAAACAGAAAAGATAAAATAACCGTAAATGTAAGAAAAGAACGAAGTTCCGATATTCGACCGGGAATAGCCTATGTTCATGCTTTTCTTGATAATCTGGAAAAGCTCGGGAAAAATATGTCTGGTGCAGAATACACAATAATGATCCGCTTATGTAAACTCATGCAGCATGGAAACCTCATTGCTAGTATATCTCAGTCGGCACTCGCAGAAGAGCTTAATATGAGCAAATCTAACGTGTGTAAATGCTGGAATAAGCTAATAAATAAAGGCATTCTGGTCAAAGAAGGGAAGCATACCATGATAAACGCAAATCTCTTTCTGAAAGGCCAGTACAGAACATTAAATGCCACAAGGAAAGAATATGTTAAGAAGTCGCTGAGAACGACCAGTGAAGGCATAGAAGACGTATTCGTCACCGTTTATAAAGATACTGTACTTACAAATAACGCAGAAAAAACAATCGATAAAGAAAATGATAAACCTTTACTTTCTACTCCCGACGAAGATATTGACTGGGACTCTGTTTCAGAAGATGACATTTTTGTTGATTATCCTGTAGATATTGATCAAGAAGAAAGAATATAGTTTTCATCTGAATATTATCATTCTTATTTACCGGTTATATTTGACACTTACACTACATCTCGTAATATAGATATATCCACTATTTTATTTACGAGGTATATATGAGGAAAGTAAAATTAGACAATGATGATTTAATTCAGTACATGAACACCATTAAAGCATTAAAAAAATATCCAACGATGACTGAATACAGAGATGAATATCGCAGGATAAGAACCGATGGTTCACCGTTGAGTGAAGCCAAGAAATTTAAATCGGCACATACCGAACTTCTGAGATTAGACAGGAAGAAAAAGTCACTACTCGAAAAATTTATTGAAGAACTCAACCCTGTAAGTCACGCATCAGCCCTTGCATCAAGAAAACTTGAAAAAGTACAAGAGTCCATTATCTACCGAAAGTCATTACTTGAGAAAAGCCCTGATGAACTCTTCGCTCTCGTCATAAAACAGCGTACAGAAGCTGCTCTTGAGTTCCAACGTTCTGTTGAACAGAGTCTTGAGCAACTCTCTAACATATCGTCAGAGTTCGAACCATCAAGTCAACTACGACGAAAAATGGCCCTATAAATCGGTCCTCCGCTTTTCGTTTGAAATGGTTCTAATAGATTGCTCTAATGCTAATATTTACTATATTATTAATATGTTGGTGTGTTTTAAATCGATCATCAGACAATACTGCACACCCTTCGATCCCCCATTTCAAACACAGGATGGCATAGTATGAGTGAAGCATTAAAGGTACTGAACAATATTCGTACACTCCGCGCACAGGCTCGTGAAACAGATCTGACAACGCTTGAAGAAATGCTGGAAAAACTCTCTGTTATCGTTGATGAGCGCCGTGAAGATGAAAATGCAGCCCTTAAAAAACAAGAAGAGCATCAGGCTAAGCTTGAAGCCTTCCGTCAGAAATTGTTAGAAGATGGTATTGATCCTGCTGAACTCCTCGCAACAGTTGGTTCATCTCAGCCTAAAGCAAAATCACCCCGTGCTCCACGCCCTGCTAAATATAAATATACAGATGATAACGGTAATGAGCAGACTTGGACTGGTCAGGGCCGAACTCCTAAAGTGATCGCTGTTGCTATTGAAGCAGGTAAAACACTGGAAGATTTCCAGATTTAATCTCATTACATTTTTTATTAAAAGCCGCCAATGTAATATTGTCGGCTATGCTCTTCACTTTAATTCTTACGATACGAATATGAGAAAGATATGACTGACCTATTCGATATAATCTATTCAGATCACCCAAAATCTGCAATTTTTTTTCTGTTTTTCGTAGTAGTAAATTTAATCCTATGGGGTTGGAACAAAAAGCACCCAAACAGAAAAGGTGAAAATGATGCTCTCAAAAAACCACTACTTTTCTTTCTTATTGTTGCTGGAGTCATTTACTTTATTCTGGTTGGTATTTCTGTAGTAGATTATTCCAAGAGTAAAAACCCAGTCAGTGATGTTCAGTATAACACTATTAAATAATAGTCTACCTCCCTCAAGGGAGGTTTTAAGCATAAAAGTAGATGTTCCATACAATGACAAATATGACACTAATGCATGTAATAACGTTAAAGTGTTCATCAAAGTATCGATATAATTTATTATCTTTGAGTGATGACAAGAATCTTACTGTTCTTTTTTTCATTGAAACCTCCTTTCTTATATAGTTACTAATTGAAAACCTCTCACAAGCGCCCTTCAGTCTTCTACTAAAAAGAGTAAGTCTTTTTATATGAACCTTATTTATTTTTTTATCAGACTTTATTATTTACATATAACATTGTTCATTAACATGTCAATTAAGTTAAAAATCGAAAATAGGTTTCATAAATTACGATGCAAGTGGTTTTTAATACTAAAAATTATCTTATCAACTGGCTATTAACTTTTAAGTGTGTTCCAAAAATTCACTTGCTTATTCGCTAATAGGTCACTTCATCAGAAACTAGTTTCACCTCATATAGTCAGAGTACGTATTACCGGAATCCATTCCGGTAACACATTTTAGATATACTCATGTATCCCTCTGAATAACATTACTGATATTATCTATTTATGTCCATATCCCAGTCCAAAACACTATAATCATCAAAAGATCGTCCCGACTCTATATTTCTTATCAACATATCCTTGACATATAAATCATGAAAAAACATCACCCTTTTTAATAGCTCTGTTATATTTATATATTCATACTTTTCCTTTCCTGTACCATAAGCAGACTTGTAATACTCAAACTCAGTTAATATTTCCTTCATGTGAATTCGTAGTGCAAACTCAACAACATCTTCATCATTTACATAAATCACTGCATCATCTTTGTTTACACTTGCCATGCTGTATATCCTGTCCACATACAACATTAGCGTTGCTGAAATGGCGAATATCATCGTTTCATCTTTTTTACTCAGATTATCTTTCTTCATCTATATCCTCTTTTTTGATTTTTAGTATTCAATAAAAAAACAGTCAGTATTAACAAAACACCCAAGCATTACGCACAAGCCGTTCTGCAACCTCTTCAAAGTTGACCTCTGTAAGGTTTCCTTGATTTCCTTCTTGTGTAGTAAACTTCTCAAAGTTATGACAAATATGATTAATAGTGAGTCGTATAAATGCGCTCATAAAATCAGCGTCATCAACAAGGTGCGAAATGCTGTCACTACACATATCTTGCATTGTTTTCCAGCTTGCTTCGAAAGAACGCTTTGCCAGATCATAGAACAGCTCAGTAGATGTATTTTTAATTTCAATATTTTTAGACATAATGATTCCTCATTTTAAAATGATATTTATTGGTTTATTATTTCCAGCCCCATATGTGGGGCTAAACAGGACTATATTTTTGAAACTTATATGCTCATCTTCTTTTATGATTAACACGCAGTGTTATCAATACCACCTCCTTATCAACCATTTTTACTGAATGCCCTTGCTCATAATACTCAGCTCTGGCTGCTTTTTTAAAAGTAGCACTTGCATTTTTAATGCTCTCTTTATAAATACCTTCCATGAAGGCATCATCTGCCATTAACATCTCTGCTTCATTAGGCCGTGTTTCCTTCAGCGTATTTATTCTCATTTCATAAAATAACTCAGCAAGGTGCAGGAATACTTTTCTTGATTCTTTTATCAGTTTTTCACTCATCTCATTACCTCTTATTTTACATCACAGACTGTTTATTTGCGCTGATTTCTACTTTTTTGTAATAACGAACATAACCATCACCATTAAAGCATTTAATCAAAAACTCATGATAGCTACTTAGTATAGTTTTAACCTCTGGGACTGATATGTATTTAATCTTTATCTCTTCAGAACTTTCAAGCCATTCATGTAGCTTGAGATTAATAATATCCATTATGAATATCTCCCTGCAAAACCCATCCATCAATTTCTTCAGAAATACATCTTCACTTAGATTAAAGTATAAGTAATGTATTAACTCGTTATAGGTATTTATAACATCAGTAGTAAAGTTTGCTGTCTCAGGATTACTCGCGGTTATTTTTACTGGTATTTCATTCCAATCTAAACTTTTTTCGTCCATATTTATCTCCTATTAATAGTTTTTACGATACGCCAAATAAATAACTCTCAGATTCCTTCGAACCTCATCTAAGAACAGGTAATATTCTTTTCCTTTATTATCTTTCATTGATTCAGCAAACTCTTGTTTTGTTCGTTCGATCACTTTAGCAATCACTTCTTCAATATAGCGCCTGTCTTTAAAGTGACGTTCATAATCATCTCCCATACAATCAATCATGACCTGAAGATGCTTTTTAAAGTTATTAATAGCCATCTCCATAAATATTTCAGTTTCATCATTCGTAACAGTCACCACAAAAGGCAGTACGTTTTTACTTTTCATATATTCCCCTTTTATTTAAAATGTTTACATTCAGATACGCAGCGAGATTTCGCAATCATTTTTTCAATCCACTCATCAATCTCACTTTCAATAAAGGCAATAGACCTTTCACTTATCTTTACTTGCTTTGGAAATCTTCCAGCCTTTATAAGCTCATAAATCCATGTCCTGCCAAATCCAGTTTTTCTTATTACTTCCGGCAACCGGATAAGTTTCGGGTGTTTTTCTTTATTGATTTGAATCATATTTACCTCCATTATTTTTCCCGTAATACCTATGATATTTCGTTTTATGGTGTGTTGTTCGATGAGATAATTGTATGGATTTTTCTTGTGATTTAGGAGGGACGTTCAGGGATAAGTTTTTTACGCAGATTTTTGGAATGGGAAAAATAGGGTATGTTCAGCCTTAGTGAATATAGGCGATATTTACATTGCGCAAAACACCGCCTTTTGGAAGATCAGTCCTGATCGGATTGCTCATCCTTACCAAGTTCCGCTCTGATTAGATCCTGAATATTCCAGTGTCTTCTGTCGTCGTATCTATATGTAAAATCGACAAAAGAGCGATAGTGAGCAAGGTTTGTCAGATACTTAACTGCCAGAGGATGATCTGTTGATTTCACCTTATCTACATCACGGATACCGTCTTTAAACTCATCAGGGTATAAAAAGCTGGTCAGTTGTGGCATACCAATCCTGACCTCTTGATCCTGCGCCCAGAACAGCAGGTCCATGATGGGGGTAATGTTGTAATCCAGTATTTTTTTAAGGTTGCTGACCCCAAAGCGAAAATCTCTGGCTGGAGGCTCAGGAGCCTGTAGCTGCTGTTTCCACTCAGGAACCATGACTTTCAGGTGATTGATGATTTCTTCGGGTGATGTTTCTGCCAGATTTATTTGAACCAGCATCAGCCCTTCGTTGTTTACCTCGGCTTCCTTCAGATAGTGCGAGACTTCCATATTAGGTAGGGGTTTTCCTTCCGGGTTAACGTATTTATCGAAAGCCGCAACATAACCCGCCACTTCCCATAGCCCTTGGTGTGTTACAGGCTTGATGGCATAGCTGGAAGATAGTCTTTTTTCTGGTCCACCGAAAACATCACCAAAGACGACTTTACCTTCAATCAACTCTTCGTAATATTTCTGATGCCTACTAAGGTTTTCGGGAGACAACTCAGCCCGATTTTGTTCCATACGATAGGCGACAATCCTGTTCTCTATCTCTTGGAAAAGCTGTTCCACTGTCAAATTTTGCAGGACGCTGTAATTTTCAATGTTGAACCATTCATTAACAGCGCTGGCGATCTCCGCTTTGGTCATGTGGCATCTATCCTTCTGGCTTTACTTATCGCTTTGATATGTTATGAGTAAACATATCGGATTTGATGACGGTAATCTATTGAATAGAGCAGGGAAAAGCAGAGGAGCAATCAGTCCAGACTTGACGATTGTTCAGTGAGGTTTGGCAGAGTATGTTGTCATAACCAATTGAATATAATTGACTTTATTTGCAACCACACTTATAAATTGATGGTACATTTGTTGGTATAGTTAAGGTTATTATGATTATTTTACATTTATTTCATACATTTAATACAAATTACGATTCCGAGTCCGGGCACCATATTTAGAAGAACCCGCCTATGGCGGGTTTTTCGCTTTCTGGGGTACGGACTCTCCATCGAACTGCGTTCGATTATTCGGCCAAAGGCCTCACCCTGCGGGCCAGCGCTAAAGCGCTGTTCAACCCGGCGCCAGCGCCGGTTGTCCGAGTCCGGGCACCCTATTCAGAAGAACCCGCCCAAAAGGCGGGTTTTTACCTGCTGTAAAAGCGATTTATCGTCTCTCGCTAGTCATCCAGCCAGCGCCATAACGTTCTTTCAGCCGGATTATATTGTAAGGTCAATCTTCTTTTTCTCATGTGTTTCGAATGTTGAAAAAATGAATAGAGACTTAAAATAAACAAAAAGACTGCCAGAAAAAAAAGAGACACCTGCCTACCTTACCTTGGTTATATGATAAAAAATCGCACCAAATAAAGCCTGCCACTCGGTTATCAAAACGAGACTATCTCCCTAAATTATCAATAGCGCGTTATTAGCCACACGAATGGCCGACAGCCGAAAAGACCCGTCTATTTCGCTTCCATCGATTACACTACAGGAGTATTGAATGAACTATCGGCTCTTGATGAGATACGGCTTGCAAGATGAGTGCCGGCACATTAATACCGAGATCTTACACCAACCGCTACCTCCACCACGCTTTATGCCCATCAGTTACCTATGTATGATTAATACAAATATATTCACAGAACTTATTAGCAAGAAAATAAATACAGGGTAACTTAACAAATCTTATCAAATATAAAATCCCCAATTTAGGTTAAGAACATTCTCTTTCTTTTAACCACCTTAAAAAAGGTCATGGGAAAGATGCGCTCTCTCTTGAGGACCATTTACTGACATACCCGATAAAAGCCAAAGATACACGGTCAATGAATAATTAAAGTATCGACAATACCAAGACCGCAGAACCGGAATATCCCCCTCCGGCGACGGCACCGTTAACTCCCAGCGTTGATGAGATATTGACCTGGCGCCCCCCGTGCTCACGCTATCCAGCCTGATGCCGGTAGTCGCCAAAGTATCGTTGAGTCTTATCGTACTGTAGAGAGTAGCCTTGTTGGACAACGACAGCTGGCTGTTGCCATTCAGCCCGGTAACCGTAAGCCTGATAGAGGCGGATCGGGTACAGGCCACGGTGAAATCGGTCGTTTTTCTGTTGCCGGCTATCTCGGCAACATTTAGCGTCAGGTGTTGCAGAACGATTGACGGTGTGTTTATTGAGCAAGATATTGGCGGCGGCGTTGGGGCTCCCCCGCCACCGCAACTGACTTCCTGCATAGGTTTTGGCGCCGCCGTACCAATCTGGTAGCCAAAATTAGCGCAAGGATATTTAACATCGGGAAAAGTCTGTTGTTCAACGTTAAAGACCGTGCCTTGTAAAGTAAAAACCCGGGAACCAACGGACTCCCAGAAATCGTACAAATATGGTGCATTGGTAGGCGAATAAGGAACTCGCACATACGTCGTAAATGAACCACTGGCAAATTGCTCACCATAAACGATATAGCAGTTGCTGATGCCATAACAAGGGTTCACATCATGAAATGAGTCCTCCATTTCAAGATATTTCCACATGTAGTACATGTACGGATAATCAGAAAAAGGGTCACCAACGCCCGAAACAGTGTACGCTAAAGTCTGAAGGGGATAAAATAGCATGGAAAGAAAAACACCTATTTTTCCAAAAAAACCACACATAGCACCACCTATATTGAATTTATTTTGAACCAGACCCACTTAAAAATCGGATAAAGAAAGATAAAACATCGCATCTCACTTTACCGCTTCATTTTTCCAGTCACTGATTAAATGCCCCCCATCACGTCTCCTCTTTTAATACGACCACATCCTGACATTACTCATTATTGGCAATACGGCAGGCATATCCTTCTTTAACACACGGATATGTGACTACTCTCGCCGCCACTCTTTTGCCCAGAATCCTATCTGAATATGTCCGTTATAAAAGACGATGAGGTTACTGAAAAAATATAAAAAGTTTAGGACATGTTAACCCATCGCTTTAACGCTAACCTTCCTGGGACAATAACCAGTACAAAAACTCATGATTATGCTTCAATAACATTTTACTCATCACCGAGCGCTTGTGGCTATGCACCGTTTTTACGCTTACGCCAAGCACACGGGCGGTTTGCGATTGATCGAGCCCACGCCGTAAATAGCTCATCACCTGTCGTTCCCGAAGCGTCAGCGCGTGGCGCTCACGCAAACGGGCTGCGCCGGTGCCATTCAGCGTTTCGGTCAGCAGCTCAAACAAACGATGCTGACTGTCCGTTCGATACAGCACCTGTGGCGCTTCCCGCAACGGTGTTATCGTTCTTTCCTTGATAGTCACAACCGGCGTCATCGCACGGGTAACGCCAGTTCTCCGCCAACGCTGAGCACGCCGGTGAGAGGAAACGATCACCATATCCGCTTGTATTTCGGCATCCGGCCTTAAAAAATTCACGGTCTTGTGATGGGTTAGCGCATACTCACCGATGCTTTGCTCCAGCCCCGCCGCGAAATAACGATTCTCATCATCGATAACAATATTTATTGTTTTCATTTCGCCCTCTCAGCACATATAAAACCAATAGAACCTTATTAGGTGCATCATAACCGCCCCTCACAAAGAGAAATGGCGTAATCGTTAACGTGAAAAGTAAAAACGCCAATTCATGCGGGTCATTTAAATAACTTCAACTACCGCCACCGCCGAGCCCGAAAAACTTCCTGACGATAACGGGGCATAGGCAAGCAATAACGATGAAAACGTCACTTCTTTTCCCCCAATGGCCGGAACGTCCAACAATGCTGAGCCAGAGGTTCCATTGATACTTAATAAGGAAACCAGGCTGCCGTCTGAACGCAGCTTCACGTTATAATCTTCTCCGCCCTGGTAGGATAATACCTTCAGCCTCACTCTGGCGGCGCCGGTACAATAAACGCGGGCCGTCGTCTGGGCCCGATGGCCGGTCACCTCATCCGCCGCCAGGGTGCCATGCTGTAAAACAATATTGTTCATCAGATAGCAGGATAGCGGTGGCGGCGGTGGCTTTATGGGCGGTGGGGTGGCCGAGCCTGTGCAAGTGCTGCCAAAGGTTCCCACAGCGCCGACTCCCCCCCTTGAATCGGAGTACAAATCGAACATGATGCAGGGCGCGACGCCGCCGTTTTTCTCCACCAAATAGGACCAGTTACCGATATAGCCCCTGGGGCCCGATGCTACCCAGGTGGAAACCACAGTGCTGAACCTCTGATCCCCTTTAATTTGAATATAATCCTTCGAAACCGTATCACCAGGAAAACCAATACGCGCCTGGACATAACACTGCGGTGACTGTAAAAAATTGCCACACTTTAAAATACCATCGGGGTCTAACGGCCGTGGTTCTGCCGCCGTCACTACATATGACAAGGCACCTGAGTCTGACAACGTCCACTCAGCAGTTACCGTTGCATAAGCACCGGCAGAGCTAACGAATAAAATGGCGATTAAAAAAAACTTTAACACCCCCCCTCCTGTTCATTTTCATTTTCCCCTCTCACTGCTCAATAAGGAATTCAGATAACTCCCGGTACGTAACCTCACTCTATACACCCTGACGGTAGCTTTATTAGCAGTAACATAACCATACCGTTGCGGATGAATTTCGCCCGCCCATAAACGCTTATGGAACCCAAGAGAGTAATCTCTTTCACCCACCCTCTGTTATTCCACAGTTAACAGAAGTGTAATCTGAGGTAGAAAAATCAATCAATGTCTCATTCAGCGGATATAACAATCACCGCAACCCCGTTAAAGTCCCCCATTCTTCCTGAATAGTTCTTTAACGTTGAAGTAATATTAACGGATGTCCCCGCCGGCGTTGCGTCAATCAGTAAACCTTTACCGGCCAGGCTGACGCCGTTCACTGAGAGATCGCTGCGAAAGCCATCGGCAGCATTAAACAGTACACTGCCTTGCTCGTCTGCACTCCTCAGCCGCACCCGGAATGGGAAGTTACAACGGACATGAAAAACCGCCGATGCCGTATGGCCATTGACCTTATTTGAAGTCACGGTACCGTGCATCAAGTTAATACACTCTGCCATACTCTTCTATCTTAAAATCAACACTTTTTGACAGAACCAAGCAAGGAGTAAGGAGAAGAAAAAATGCGATTACTGATTTCATCACAATTATTAGCCTTAGGAATAAACTTCAATTATTCGGTATCCGGAATGGAACAAAGAGACCAGAATCTAGTTATATTCCAGCATAAACGTCGCCGTTGCATTGAACCCCCCACGCACCAATTTTTTATTGATAATGGCCTCAGGTTCACCTCGCACATATGCCTGTAAACGGAGAGTGGTGTTGCCGGATGATAAACTTACCGGGCTGCCGACACGGTTCACCGGTAACGCTTCGCCCGCCGCACTCTCCAGCCCGATGGCGATGCCGGCGGCCTGGCTGCCGGCCGCCGGCGCCAGCAGCCCCGGCAAAGCGGCGCTCTCCTTGCCGCTCAGGGTCACGGTAACCGTTTTACCCAGGCTGAGATCGCAGTCCGCCAGGGTAATGGCAAACGGCACGCCCGGCGTTCGCTGATTCAGGTACAGGTATTTATCCACCACGTTGCCGAAATCCAGCGCTATCGTCTCCTGCCCCGGAGGGATTACACAGGGTTCCGCTACCAGCGCGCCGCTAAATCGCAGATTATCCGCCGCGCCGGCCAACGGCGGCAGGCAACACAGCGCCAGCGCTAATCCCATCACGATCCGTTGTTTCATTTTCGCCCCCTCACTGGTAATCGACCTGCAGCGTCGCCGTCGCCACAAACGCCCCTTCTTTCAGAACGGCCCCCGGTTTGGCGACCGGCACAGCCTCCAGGCGCGGCGGGTTGCCGGGATCAATCTTGAAGCTGGTATTAAGCGCAAAGGGCATATCATTCTGGTAAAGACGGATGCCGAGATCGGTTTTATCGGTTTGTACCGCCGCCCGATCAAAGGCGGTGGCCGCCCCCTTCAAGGACAGCATCATTTCCCACGGCCGTGCCCCCGGTGAATCGCAGCTGATAAGATAATCCACCTGCTGCCGATAGTTGACGCCATCAACTTTATTGACCCCCACCCGCTGACCAAAATCCACCGCCACCGTGCCGCCGTCATTGATGGTGCAAGGCGGCGGCGCACGCAGCGTGCCGCGAAAATTCATCTTCACATCTTCCGCCGCCAGGCACGCTGGGCCAAAGGCCAACAGCAGAACGATAGCCGCCTGTTTCATCTTCACTCCCCACTTCATTGGTAATCCGCCCGCAGGGTGGCGGATGCCGTGAACTCACCGGTCGGCAGCTGAACGCCGGCCTGTTTTATCGGCACCGCTTTCAACTCCGGCACATTCGGGTACGTAAAGTTTTGCCAGCTGTTCAATGGGATACGGGAATCACCGCGCAGCAGCGCAATCCCCAAACCGTTCACGCTGGTTTGCAACAGCTGCCCGTTAAACCCTGCGCCATTGCCCGCTATCTGCAGCTTCATGCTGTTTCTCGCCTGCCCCGTGCAGCTCAGGGAGTAATTTATTGGCGTGAGGTAATTGCTGCCGTCGATTCGCGTGGTCAATACTTCACTGCCAAAATCCACCTCGATCGGTTTGCCGCCGTTGATCACACAAGGCAATGGCGCCAACACGGTTACGCTCACGGTCACAGTCGTCGCCGCCGTCACCGGCAGCGTGATGCATCCCATAACCGCTGCCGCAAGCAGCCGCTGTACTCCGTTTCCTGTTTTCACCCCGTCACTCCGTATGGGTTGTTGGCGCTGCGCCGGCTTCCACCCGCCGTCAGTCATAACTCAAACTAAAATCCACCACGGCGCGATAGCTGCCGGCGCGCAGCGGTGCCGCAGTGCGTTCCGGCGCTACGCTGTAGCTCAGCACGTCACTGCCTGGCGTCAGCCACAGTGGCATACCACGGCTACCCAACCGAACGTCCCGGCCCTGGGCATCCAGTAACCTCAGGCCCAGACCGGAGACGCCCTGCGCCTTCACCAGCTGCGGATTATCGGCGTCAGCCGGGGCATGGAAGGCCACCCGAACCGCCGGTTGGTCATGCGCCCAGCTTAGCGCGCCAGTACGTTCATCCCGGCTGACCGCCGGACTACGCAGGCAATCACGCAGCCGCAGTTCAAATGCCACCGGCACGCCGCGATCGCCCACCTGCGCCAGCCGCCCGGTCGACACGTCCCCCAGGCGAATATCCTGGCGCGCGCTGTCCATCTCCAACCGGCAGGCGCTTTCGGTCAGCGCCCCTTCGATATACAGCACGCCGTTGGCGCCCTCGACGCCCCAGTTATCCGCCGCCTGGGAGGCAGGCAGCAGCCATAGCATCGCCGCCAGGCTCAACGGCGCCATCAGCGCCAGACCGCTCAAGGCCGCGTAGTAACGCAACTCGCTGTGTACATAGCTCCAATCACGCAGCCCTTTCTTTTTCCCTGCCATGTTTTTCTCCTTTCGCGCGGCGCGCCATTATTGCCGCTACGGCTTGGCTTTCTCCGGCACCACGCTGCAACCGCTGCCGCTGCAGTTGAAGGTCAGCTGTGGCCGGCCACCGTAGTCGTTGATATAGGTCAGTACCGGGCTGCCGCCCAGGCTGGCTGCGCTCACCGTCAGCGGGGCCGTGCCTTTTGGCGGCACCATAAACGGTTCAAAGCCTTTCACCCCTTCCACGCCTTTGCGACTCGCGCCGTCGACGATAGTGATGTAATACGGCGTCGGGTTGTTCACTGCGTATTTATCGCCCTGTTTGGTCAGCGTCAGCTGTTCCTGCCACGGCGCCGCATTGCGCTCTGGGGCGATCGCCGCCGGGCGATAGAACAGTTTGATGCGAGTCTGCAGCGCAATCTGCAGCGAATTCGGCTTGTTGCTCTTCGGCGGGATCTCGCGCAGGTTGAAGTAGTACAGCGTCTCGCGGTCCTGCGGCAGCTGTTTAGCCGCCGGCAGCGCCTGGATCTTCACCTGGCTCGGCTTGCCCGGCTCGATGCGCTGCACCGGCGGCAGCACCGTCAGCGGGCTTTGGATCTTGTTGCCCTGTTCGTCTTCAAGCCAGCCCTGCGCCAGATACGGCAACTGTTTGTTCTGGTTGCTGACGCTCAGGCTCACCGACTGTGCACTACCGTCGAAAATCACCCGGGTGCGATCCAGCGCAATGGCGGCATTGGCCTGCGGCACCCAGTTGCCGATAATGGCAGTCAATACCACCGCCGCGTACAGCGCGCCGTTTTTTTTCCCGTCAGTTGTATTCATGAACATTGAAAACTTCCTCCTTTCAGGCCGAATAACTTACCGGCCAAAATTTAAAAATATTTATCACGCTTGAATAAAGCTTTTCATCGCCGTGGTTACAGCACATCGAAAATTAACAGGGCGCTACCGGAGAAATAGCCAGGTTTATTCGTTGTTTCACCGGCATCCAGCCTAAAATAGATCGGAACATCCGCCAGATATCCCGATTTAACGTCGTAACGTTTTTCGTTACTGCCGTTTTCGTCACCGATGGATAAGCGCACTTTAATTTCCGCCCCACTCTGGGCATTACGCAGCGTCGCCGTCGCGGCACCCGATCGGGCCGCATCGGTAATTAACAAGCGCCCTTTGCCAATGACATTTTTATCGCCGCTGCATCCCAGCAAGGCGGTGATGCTGCTGCTGGCGGCTCGCCCCTGCGCCAATTCGCCAAAATCGACGGTATCACTACTCAGCCCATTAACGTTGCAAAATACCGGTACCGAGGGGGGGGGTGGCGGCAATGGCAACGTACCGTCACACGTAGACGCCAAAGGGACCGTCTTCCAACCGGTAGACAGCAACATTTTATAGCATCCTCTGTCCGCCTGATAGGGAATAACGCCCTGAAAAGGGAGGACATTTCGTACCGCCTGGTTAAATTCATCGACGGTATAGTCTTGGTGATTTTGATTATCCGGGTTTATCGCCTTCCCATAATAGGTTTGGTACGCCCCTCCGGTTTTATTCCACGCCTGAATTTGCAATCTACATTTGTAGTAATAATTGCATGTCACTACGCCACCTGAAAATACAGGCTCCGAACCGTCGAACTGGACATAAAAATTATAATCCATCGCTCCGTTTTGAGTGCTGCTCTGCCAATACCAGTCAGAGAAATAACCGTCTACAGTAAAGGCCTGACACGCCAGGCTATAAAATAAAACCGGCAATAACAGCCATTTTTTCAGCATAAAAAACCACACTTATTCATGGGTACTTTCACCGTCAAGCTTGCGGCACGGCAACAATAAGTTAGTCATCAGCATCTCTGCCGGCAGCTGCTGCGGCAGGGTTATCCGGCACTGCGCCACGCCGTTCCACTGCACCGTCATGGTCTCCCCGGCGTTGATGCCGCTCAGGTAGACGCTACCGCCGTCGTTGACGATGCCGGTCTCCTGCTTGCGGGCGTTCAGCACCGTGGCGCCAAACGGCGGCTCGCTGCCGTCCGCCAGTTTGATTACCGCCATCGCCTTCTCCCCGGCGATCACCGCAAACTTGCGATAACCAATAGCCCCCTCGGTCAGCGTCGCCTGCACCACCGATTTGGTGGCTTCGGCGTTATCACCCAGCGCGTTCAGATCGATACTGGCCTTGTTGCGGTAGTAGCTGTTGACGTCCGCCACCACCGCCTTGCCCCAGCGGTTGGTCGCCACGGCACTGCCATAGCCGCGCACCGGCACCCCGGCCACCCCTTCGGTATCCAGCAGCAACCGGGTGCCGCCCGGCATGCCGATGCGGTGCAATGCCCCGCCTTCCGCCGTCAACGTCATGCCGCCCTGCGCGGAAAAGCCCATTGCGCGGTAGCGATCCTGCTGATAACTGACGTTGGCGCTCACGCGCGCCGCGTCGCCGTCGCGGTTGTAGTAACCGCTCATATTGACCCCGCTGCGCGCATTGCCGGCGCTGATCTGGTAGTTGCTACGTTCATCAATCCGGTCGTAGTACCCCACCCGGTTGGTGATGTCGTTGCGGCTCAGCGCCGCGTTGTAACTCAGGGTGCCGCCCCCGCCCCAGGGCACGGATACCGAGACGTACATGCCGTCGTCGTTCACGCCGTTGTAGCGGTTGCGATAGGCCGAGAGCGACAGGCTCAGGCTTTTAAACCGACCGATATCGAAATAGCGCGCCATCGTCAGGTTGTAACGATCGTTGGCCGGCCGATCCCAGTAGGTCTGGTGGTTGTAGTTGAGGTACGCGCTCAGCCCCAGATCGCGCAGCTGCTGGTTATAGCTGATGGTGTACATCTCTTTGCTGTTGCCGAAACGCCGCCCGTATTCGCGCGCATCCAGGTATTCGCTCATGCTCATAAAGTTCTGCTCCGAGAAGCGGTAGCCGGCAAAGGTCACCTGGCTGTCCAGCTCGTCGAAGGTCTTCGAGTAGCTGACGCGGTACGAACCGCCGCTCAGTGTCTCAGCCTCCTGCGGCAATTTGGCGCGCGACTGGGTGACATCGAACGACAGCGCCCCAAGCAGCATCAGATCGCGGCCGATGCCCAGCGCCAGCGCGTTGTAGTCACCGCCCAGCAGCGCACCGCCGTACAGCGACCAGCCGTTGCTCACCCCCCAGGAAAATTCGCCGGTGCCGAACATGGGGCCGCGGTAGCGGTGATCCATATCCGACGGCTTACCTGTCGCCAGCTTATAGCGCACCGAGCCAGGCCTCGTCAGATAAGGAATGCTGGCGGTGTTCATCTTGAACGCCTGCACGCTGCCGTCCTGCTCTTCCACTTTCACATCCAGTTCGCCGGACACCGCGTCGTTGATGTCCTGAATGCGGAACGGGCCTGCCGCGACCTGGGTCTCGTATAACACTCGGCCCTGCTGGCTGATGGTCACCTTGGCGTTGCTCTTCGCGACGCCCACCACTTCCGGCGCATAGCCGCGCAGGTTGGGCGGCAGCATGTTGTCGTCGGAACGCAGGCTTATCCCGCCGAAACGGAAGCTGTCGAACAGCCCGGAGTCCAGATAATCTTCGCCAACGGTCAACTTCGAGCGCAGCGCCGGCAGCGCCCGATAGGCGTAGTATCGGCTCCAGTCCAGATTCTGGGTGGTGCTGGTCTGCCCGCCGCCTGAGATGCGGTTCAATTGCCCTTGCCAATCGGCGCGCAGCCGCCAGGCGCCAAGGTTGGCTCCTGCCGTGCCGTTACCGCCGAGGTTGGCGTTGTTATCGCCGCCCCGCAGGTTTTTTTGCGTCTGGCCGTTAACGTTGTAGTCCAGCAGCAGGCCAGGCACGCCTTCGTCCCAGCGCGACGGCGGATCCCAGTCTTCCGAGGTATATTCCAGGTATGCCTGCGGAATGCTGAGATATAACGATGACGTCGCCAAATCGCCACGCACTTCCATCCCCTTCAGGCTGGCTTCATCCAGGCATTCATTCTGGTGCCACCAGCTCAACTGCTTCGCCAGGCTATCCTTCAACCCCAGCAAGGCCACCAGCGCCGGCGATAAACAGGCGCGGCTACCGTTCGGATCGTCGTCCGGGGCATAAAACGGCACCTGCTGCTCCGGCAGGTCGTTCTTGTTCAGGTGCACCACCATGGTGTAACGGCCCGGCATGATGTAACCGCCGCGGGAAAACTGGCTCAAATCGATATTTTTGCGGTCGTTCACATCCAGCACGTCGGTGTTGAACTGAATTTCTTCCACCGCACTGGCATCGGCCATCAGGCTGCCCAACACCAGGGCCACGCAAGCGCTCAGAATATGCAAACGAAACGGCTTACCCGCAGGAAGAAACATCATATCCATAACCTTTTATCGATTAACTTTCCCTAAAACATCGTTCGCCTCAGTAATAATCCATTTTGAAACGCACCGATGAAAAATAACTTCCCGCCTTCAACACCTGTTTATTGCTTACCAGCGCCATAGAAAAATCCAGCCGATAATTCCCTTGAAAAATATCCCGTGCTGGCAATGGCATGCCAGGGCGTGCGATATTTCCCGTCGAGTCAGTTATTCTTATCGCCAGACCGGAAACATCCCCATTAACGCCAAACATATCCCCTTCACTGCGCCCATCGAACGTCACCTGAAATTGTCGCCAGTCCGGTAAGTTGCTATCCACCCGCTCCAGCACGCAATTAACCAGTTCAATACTGAAAGGCACCTCTTTTCCTTTACCATCTCGCATAATGTCCGCAACCGGCGTCACACCCATTGCGATAATTTGATCACGACTTTCCGTCGCGATGGCACAGGCAGTATCAATAATGGCCCCTTGCATATTGACGCGCCCCTGCCCTTGCACGGCAGAAATAGCCTGCCCGGCAAAAGAAACCCATAACGACAATAGGCAAAGCGCCTTTATTCCTTTACCCCGAAATGTCATCTTCATCCTTTGATAAATAACGGTTTCCGGTAAATGGCATGCGGGTCGCCCCGCATGCCCGATAATCACACGCAGTTCGTCAGATAACGATTACTGGTAAGCCAGGGTGAAGTCGGCAACGGACTGGAAGTCACCTGGGACGATGGCAGTCTCAGAAGCCTTGGCGCCCTGCAGGTAGGCGGCGAAGCTCAGAGTGTTGTTGCCATTCTGCAAAGCACGTGGGTTGGATGGTTTACCCAGTTCGATATCGTTCCCTGCGCCGTCGGTGATGGCGATGCCCGCACCCTTAGCGGTACCGGTAATACCCAACAGTTTTGCATCCACGGCAGATGAAGAACCCGTGAAGGTCAGCGCCACGGTATTATTTTTGCCTGGCTCTTTTGGATCGGAAATCAGATCGCAGTTTTCCAGTTTGATCTGGAAATTACGCGGAGTGGACTTGCCGCCCAGCTTCAGCGCTACGTTAGAGATTGCACCCAGCTCTACCGTTTGATCCAGAGATTCAGGTGCGATCGAGCAAGGCGCATCGATGATAGAACCGCTGAAGGTCACTTTACCGTGGCCCTGATCGGCTGCGTGTGCCAGAGAAGAAACACCCAAAGCCATTGCGGCAGCCAGCATAATTTTATTCAGTTTCATAGAAATCCCTTACATTCCTTAGTAAGCAGTGGAGTCAATTAAATCCATAAGAGTCACGCAATCAATGCTTCAGATATATTCACAAACATGATTTACGTGGCCAATACGCCGCATTTCTGCGCTCCGTATCAGTGAGAACAAATCTACACGCCACAAACAAAAAATAAAATGTTATGTCGTAAAAATACAAAAACACAGGATTTTTATAAAAAAAATAGGAAAAGCATAGGTTTTAACACCATAAAATACCTTTTAATTATCAATATTTATTTTTAAAAACTTGGCAAGTAACAGGCGTTAAACCTCATTTATATTGATATAGAGAAAAATCCGATTTACAAGTAACCTCAAAGATTGAAAAAAACCAACCCAAGCCTCAGAATAATCTCTCGACAGGAAAGTTGCAGGTTAGAAAAAATGATTTTTATCATCAATAACAGCGTCCTCTATAATGAGGAAGACGGAACGTTGTCGCATATTGACAATACCAACAATAAAATAGCTTTACTTAAACCGACCAGCCGACTGCTATCATTATTCATCAGGAATAATAATGAGCTATTGCTCCGTGAACGCCTGATTAATGATGTTTGGGTCGAGCATGGGCTAAAGGCCTCAAATAACAACCTGAATAATTATGTATCCGGCTTACGTAAATCACTGGCGCAGTTCGGCATAGAAGAAATTATCGTCACCTATCCCCGGCAGGGGTTTAAATTTATCGCATTGAGTATTCATAAAGCTGATGGAGATAAAGGAATTGATACCAATAAAGGCAATGATATTGCGGAACCGGTAGCAGTCACGCTACCAAACGACAGCATCATCAATCTTCGCCGTTTATTACAACGGCTGGTGATGATCGCCGCCGCCTGTCTGGTGCCTTTTGCGATCGTTGTCCTGTATCAAAATAGTACACGCATCAACGTCTATCCATTGGGCAGCTATGAGCAGTGTCAGATATACAGTATGCGGTTGGGCAGTGGTAATGTGGATTACATTAAGCAGATGATACGGCGCGCCGGGTTCAGCTGCCAAAAAAGAGCGGATGTCTATTACTACGACAACATTCGCAATGAAGGTACTGAGAACACGGAACAGTGGCTCACGTTTTGCCCGCGATCGGGTAACAGCCCGTGCATCAACAATTATATCGACAATAAACAGTCTTAATACTTTTGCTATTTATCCCCAGGGTCCGCAGATGAATGGCCCCCGGTATCACCGGGGGCTATCCGCCAGATGCCGTGGCACAGACGAACATCGGCCCGTAGTTGTTCACAAAAAGAAAATGGTGCTTATCTACCTGTTCGATACGTAAATGATACTGCCGCCCTTCCAACGGCAGGCGCAGATTCAACTCGGGGGATTTCAACGTATCCTGCGGCATTCGAGTGTTGCTGACCACATTGAAGGTGTAGTTGCTCCCCAACCGACGATAGTCCAGCTCGAGCGCCCGATCGATGTTATACCTCACCTCGTTATCAAACAAACTGCCGTTGATCCGCACCACCGCGCGCCGCGCGCCATCGGGCAGCACACTGATCAATAAAGCGCGTCGCAGCGCCTTATCACCCTGCTGGTTGCTCATCCACAACACCGCCCGGCATTCCGGCACCTGAGGTTTAAAAAACAGCAGGTAGGCGGAAGCACCGCAGCAAACCAACGCCAGAGCGGCCAACAGGCCGTAGCAATAGGCGCGGAAAAAACTACAGCCCCGTGCTTTCATAGAAGTTCTCGCATTGCACTTCGCCCGTCGCCATTTTTTCCGACGGACAATAATAGAAATAAGACGCTCTGACCTGCCCCGTGGTATTTGGCGTTATTGACGGGGTGTCGTAATAGAAGATGGTCGCCGGCTCACTGCATTTGATATGATTTTTTTGATCCAGCATCTGTTGCAGATGCGCTAAATCCACCTGATTAGGGCCGACCTTGTGGTAGGAAGTGATAAATTTCACCTCACACTGGCCAATTTTCCCCACCGTGGTGGTGCTAATTGCCGGATAGACGGAATCTTGCCAAGCCCAAATGCTCCCAATCATCGCCACGATCAACAACACACTCAATGCGATAACTTTCAAGCGGTTCCACCGCCCGGGCACAGCGGAAGATGATGCCACAGGGGCCGGGGCAGGCTGTTCTTCGCTTGTCGGCAACGCCTCCGCCTGGCTGTCCATCGTATGCAGTTCGGCTGCCGTAAACATAAACCCCTGCCGCGGCAGGGTGACGATGATCTCTTCCTCACCGAGCGAAGAGAACGCTTTGCGCAGAATCGAAATGGTATTGTTGAGGTTGTTGCCGGAGGCGACCTGGCCATGCGCCTCCCACACCTGCATCAGCAGCGTTTCGCGGGAAAGCACCAGATTATTGTTGCGCACCAGTGCGGAAAGCAGGCGGTTCAGCGTGGCCGTCAGCACAATCGGCGGAATGTCGTCATGCAGCGAGATCAGCTCCGATCTATCTTCATGATATTTAATATTATTATTAATTATGTATCTCATAATTCCCTGCGCGATAAACTGGTTAACGCCCATTAGCCCCTATCAAACGTGGCAATATTAGCATAGCGCAAATGATAAGAAAATTCTTAACAAAAAGAATAAAATACAATAAAAACAAAAACATATTCAATCTCACCATACAATTCACAGATTGAATTTTGCAGCCTTTTTCTGATTCAATGCACGCATAAAGTGGATTAACAAACTGAGCATAAATAAAAAAACCCGCCATAAGGCGGGCCTGATCAACGTCGGAAAATACTCAGCGCAGGCGGCGAATTTGCCGGTCTTGCCAGCCGGCGAACAGCAGTAAACCGCATAGCGCGCCGAGCAGCGCGCAGAACATGTCGGACTGGGTATCCCACGGATCGCCCTGGGTGCCGAGAAACTCGTCGGCGCCCTGGCCCAGCGCCAGCGCCGCCCACCACTCGATCAGCTCATACACGGCGCTGATGGCTAGCGCGATGCAGCAAACCACAAAGCCCAGCATCTTGCGCCCCTGCACATAGCCGCCGCGCAGCAGGATTTCGCGCGCCACCAGCGCCGGCACCAGTCCCTGGAAGAAGTGCCCCAGTTTGTCGTACGGGTTGCGGCCAAGATCCAGCCACTGCTGCACCTCAAACCCCAGCGGCACGCGAGCATAGCTGTACATGCCGCCGAAAATCAGGATCAGCGCATGGACGAAAATCAGCGTATAGAGCAGCGGCGTCAGCGGGTAACGGCGATGGGTCAGCCACAGCAGCGGCAGAGCGATCAATACCGGCGCCACCTCCATCAGCCAGGTGGTGCGATCGTAGGGGCGGATGCCGCTGTGGATCAGCGCGGCCAGCAGCAGCAGGGTGATAACGGACAACAACAGCGGGGTGCGCGAGGCGGGCATAACCAACGTTCCTTCAGGTTAACGGATCAACGCACTCTTTATACCGCAGATCCTGGGGCGAAAAAAAACAGGCGGAGCGTCGCCGCTTCGCCTGTTCAGTGTGTGCTTACCCTAAGCGGGATTATTTCAGCGCTACGCGGATCACGTCGTCCGGCGCGGTGGCTTCTTTCTCGCGGCTGGAAGCCTGCTTGACGCTGACGTACAGCGTCTGGCCGTCCGGCGACAGCGCCAGGCTGTTCGGGTGGGTCGGCGTCTTGATGGTGTTCAGCACCTTGTAGCTATTGGCGTCGATTACGCTCACTTCGCCCGCCTGGCGATGGGTGACGTAAACTTCATTGCGCGCCGGGTTGAACAGCACCGCCAGCGATTCCGGCACGTCGATCTTGCTCAGGATGTTGCCGTTGCGGGTATCCACCACCAGCACCTGCGGCTGCTTGGAATCGGTGATGAAAGCGCGATGGGTAGCGGTATCCAGGCTGATGTTCAGGAAGAAGTGCTCTTTGGACTCATCCAGCTTCTTGCGCGACAGCACCTTGTTGGATTGGGTGTCGATGGTCACCAGCTCGCCGTCGGCGTTGGTGACGTACAGACGCTTGGCGGCGGCGTCCAGCGCCAGGCCGGTGCCATATTTGCCGGTGTCGGTCACGGTGGCGCGCAGGGTCAGATCCTTGCCGTCCACCACCCACACCACGCTGGATTCACCCAGCCCGGTGATGTACAGGGTATCGCTGTCGGCATCCGCCACCAGCTCGCGTGGTGCCAGCGGCTTGACGGTCTCGGAACGCTGGCGCGCGTCCAGCACCAGGCGGCCTTTCACGTCGCCGGTCTTGGCGTCGATGGCGGTCACCGAGTTATTGACGGTGTTGCCGAAGAACAGCGTGCCGGTCTTGGCGTTGACGGCGGCGCCGAACGGTTTGATGTCGTTATGGATAATTTGGGTCACGTCCAGCGTGGTCGGATCCAGACGGTAAACGATGCCGCCCTTGTCCAGCTTGCGGCTCTGCGACGTCGCCAGGTACAGCGCGTTCTCGCTCGGGCTGTAGGCCATTTCATAGGCGCCCTTGCCAACCGGCTTGCGCAGCACGTCCGGCGCGGTCTGCGCCTGCAAGGTGTTGGAGAACAGCAGCGTGGACAGCAACATCAGCGGAAATGCCGCCCGTTTCCCCTTGGTGATCAAAGCATTCATCGAAATTTCCTTATAGAGCCAACGGGGCGACCGCGCGGCCGCCCTCTTTTCATTATTAAAATCAGGCTTTCTCTTCGGAAAGCAGCGCCCACCAGCTGTCGATGGTCGGGTTGCGCGCCAGCGCGATAAAGTCGATATCGCCGCGGATCTTGCGCCAGCGGGTCGCCAGCTCCATGATGCGCACCGAATCCAGACCGTAATCAATCAGGTTTTCATCGTTGCCCATGTCTTCGCTGTCTTCGTCCAGCAGCGGCAGGATTTGCTGACGCAGCGCATCGATGCTGGCGATGCCGGCCGCCGGCAGCAGAGACGCGGTGGTCACCACCCGGCCGCAGCGGCCAGCGGTGTAGCGCAGCGCCATCAGGTGTTCGTCACGCGAGAAGTCCGCCAGACCGTCGGCCACCATGAACGGCTGGATGTTGCGCATGAAGGCGTCGATGGCGGTGGTCAGGCAGCCGATGTGCGCATACACGCCGCAGATGATCAGCTGATCGCGGCCGGACTCCTGCAGGATCTCCTGCAGCGGCGAGCGGTGGAAGGCGCTGTAGCGCCATTTCACCAGCACCGTGTCGTCTTCGTCCGGCGCCAGCGCGGCGGTCACCGCCTGCTGCTCAGGGTGTTTGTTCAGGCCCGGCCCCCACATGTCGTTCAACAGCGCGCGGTCTTCATCGCTCTGCTGGTTCGGCTGCGCGGTATAGAACACCGGAATGCCCTGCTGTTTGCAGTAGCGACGCAGGTTGGCGATGTTCTCCACCACCTGTTTAATCAGCGCGCTGTCTTCGCCCCAGAAATTGAGGAAATACTGCTGCATGTCGTGGATCAGCAGCGCGGCGCGCTGCGGTTCTACCTGCCAGGTGACTTTATTTTGCGGCAGTTCGTCCGCCGTCGGCAGCGCGTAGTCATTAAGTTTTGGAATGGCCATCGATTAATCTCCCTGAGCCTGAGTCTGTAGTTGCGCGTCGAGCTGCTGGCGCAGCCGTTTTTTGTCCACTTTGCCGACCGGGGTCAGCGGCAGGCTGTCCACCTGAATAAAGCGATCCGGCAGTTTGAAGTCCGCCACGCCCTGCTCGCGCAGGTGGCGGCGCAGCACCACCGGCTTCAGCGGCGCGTTGGCGATGATATAGGCGCAGCTCTTCTCCCCCATCAGCGCGTCCGGCATCGACACCAGCGCGGCGTTGATCACGTCCGGATGACGCAGCAGCAGGTTCTCGATCTCCTCGGCGGCGATCTTCTCCCCTCCGCGGTTGATCTGATCTTTCTGCCGCCCCTGCACGGTGATGTAGCCGTCTTCGCTGATGCTGATCAGATCGCCGGAGCAGTAGAAACCGTCGGCGTCGAAGGCGTCGGCGTTGTGCGCCGGGCTCTGGTAGTAACCGCGGAAGGTATAAGGCCCGCGCGTCATCAACCGGCCGACCTCGCCCGCCGGCAACGGATTGCCGTCGTCATCCGCCACCCACACCTCGTCGTCCGGCGACATCGGCCGCCCTTGCGTCGCCAGGATGTGGCGTTCGTCGTCGTCCAGCCGGGTGTAATTCACCAGCCCTTCCGCCATGCCGAACACCTGCTGCAGTTGGCAGCCGATTTCGTTCTGAATGCGCGCCGCCAGCGTTTCGCCCAGCTTGGCGCCGCCCACCTGCAGCAGTTTCAGGCTGGCGAGCTGGGCATTGCCGCCCCACTCTTCGATCGCCTGCAGCCACAGCGTGACCGCCGGCGGCACCAGCGCCGTCACGTTGATTTGGTGCTGTTCGATCAGGCGGAAGCACTGCGCGGCGTCCGGATCGGCGGCGAACACCACCAGTCCGGCGCCATAAAACACGCCCAGCACGCCCGGCGAACTCATCGGGTAGTTGTGCGCTACCGGAAGCGCGCACAGATAGCGGGTCTGCGCGTCGAAACGGCAGATCTCCACGCTGCGGCGAATGCTGTAGTAGTAATCATTGTGGGTGCGCGGGATCAGCTTCGGCGTGCCGGTGCTGCCACCGGAAAGCTGGAAGAACGCCACCTGATCGGCCGCGGAAGGCTGCGCGACAAAGCCGTCGCTCGCCTCGTCCAGCCAGGCGGCCAGCGCCAGCTCGCCCTCGGGCTGGCTGCGCAGCGCCACAACCCGCAGCGAAGGATGCGCATCGCGGAAGGCGCTCAGGAATTGATCGTCGGCAAACAGCGCATGCTGGCGATCGGCGATCAGCAGCGCCGGTTTGATCTGCTCGGCATAGGCGTTCAGCTCGCTGCGCTGATGGCTGAACAGCGCGTTGACCGGCGCCACGCCAATTTTCAGCAGCGCGAAGAACACGATATAGAACTCCGCCACGTTGCCCAGCTGCACCAGCGCGGTGTCGCCGGATTTCACGCCGCGGCGCAGCAGAGCGGCCGCCAGGCGATCGGCGCGCTGCTGCAGCTCGCGGTAGGTCAGGCTGCCCTGGGCGTCGATAATCGCCGGAGCGTCATTGTTGGCCTGGCGGTCGAGGATCTCGGTCAGCGGCTTGTCAATCCAGTAGCCGCGTTCGCGATAGCGGCTGGCGAACTCCGCCGGCCAGGGGGTAAAGGCAATGCTCATCTTGTCGTTATCCTTGATTCATACCAAAGGCACGCAGAATGGTGCTGAGTTTGGTACCTGTTTCATGCCATTCAGATTCGGGTGAAGAGTCTTCCACGATGCCGGCGCCGGCGAACAGCCGCACCCGGTTGCCGTCAACGGTGCCACAGCGGATAGTCACAACCCACTCGCCGTTGCCTTCGTCATCGCACCAGCCGACGATGCCGCCGAACAGGCCGCGATCGAACGGCTCCAGCTTGCCGATCAGGGCGTGCGCCTCGGCCGTCGGCATGCCGCACAGCGCCGGCGTCGGGTGCAACAGGCAGGCCAGCGACAGGGCGTTTTCGTCCGGAGACGCCGCCTCGCCGTCGATCGGCGTGGAGAGATGCCACAGCGTGGTGGTGGTCAGCAGTTCAGGGGTGTGCGGCACGTTCAGGTAGCGGCAGCGGCCGGCTAGCACGTCACGCATGCTTTCAGTGACGATGCGGTGCTCGTGGCGATCTTTCGCCGAGGCCATCAGCCGCTCCCCCACTTCGCGATCGCGCTGCGGATCGGCCTCGCGCCGGGCGGAACCGGCCAGCGGGTTGGAATAGAAACGGCCGCCGTCCTGGCGCAGCAGCAGCTCTGGGCTGGCGCCCAACAGCGCGCCCTGCTCCAGCGGCACATGGAAGTGGAAACCGTGCGGGTTCTGGGCGATCACGCGCGCCATCAGCGCATGGCGATCCACCGGCTGGCGCGTTTCGATCTCCAGCAGGCGCGACAAGACCACTTTGTCCAGCTCACCGGCCTTCATCGCGTCGACGGCGTCGCTGACCATGTTCATGAACGTCTGCTGCGGCGGCAGCTCCGTCACCCCGGCCAGTTCAGGGCCGTTCGCCGAAGGCCGAACGCCGGCCATAAAGGCGGCGCGGTCGAACCAGCGGCTCTGCTGGGGAACAAACAGCGCCGAAGGCTGCCGGGTATCGAACGGAATGGCGCCGCACAGCAGCGGCTTTTTGATGCCGGCCTGACGGGCCTCGGCAAACGCCTGCCGCACGCGGCGCTGGAACTCGCCGTTCAGATCGGCACCGTCCGCGGCCGGCAGGCGAATGCGGCTGAAACAACCGGTGGTGGTCAAGCTGCGGTAAGGGGAGGTAAAGAAGAAGCCCGACGCCGGAGAAAAATCAGCGGCGAACCGGTGTTCTTCGCGCTCCTGCATTTCCTTTCGATTGATGTCGTTCACGGCAGTAACCATCGCTTCGCCCTCAAGAATTTGAAGTGATAACCAATATAATAATGATTATCATTTGAGTTAATTCCGCGCTAAATTACTCGCCGATATTTGCTATGTCAATAAACGTAAGCACTTCTTTCATTTCGAAATCATGACATAAACGCTGTGGGTTTTACGCATGCCGATGATAAGCATTGCTATTTGATCCCACAGCGTTGTTTTAACGCGTTCGACTACTTTTCTGTGGCGGGCTGCGGCTCCGGTTTGTGCAGCGTAACCTGGCGCAAACCGGTCATGGCGAACAGCAACAGGATGCCGAGCAGCGCCGCGCCAAAGCCGAAACCGCTGGCGCTCATCGCCGGCAGCATAAAGGCGCCCATCGTCCCCAGCAGCAACGCGCCCAGCGCATCGCCCACCACGTTCTGCGCCGTCCACAGGCCGTTGATGCGGCCAAGGAAATTGTCCGGCGTCAGGCCCTGGATCAGGCCGTATTGCAGCAGCGAGTTCAGCGCGCTCAGGTAGCCGAACGCCACCAGACACAGCAACGCCAGGCTGTACCACGGCATCAGGCCGAACAGGCCAATAGAGGCGAAAGCCGCGATCGCCGTCAGCAGCATCACCCAACCGGGGCGCGCCACGTGCGCCACGCGCCCGCTGGTGAACGCACCAATAGTCGCGCCGAGCGGCACGGCGGCGTACATATAGCCGAGGTGGGCTGCGTCGATGCGCCAGCTTTCCGCCATCGCCGGGTACAGCACGCGCACCGCGCTGGCCATGGTCAGCAACGCGCCGATCAGCGCCACCATGCCGATCACCTTGTTCTGGAACAGGAAGGCGAAACCGCCCGCCAGCGCGCGCAGCGGATGTTCACGCGGCTGCGGCGGCGGCATCAGCTGCGGCAGGCTCAGCAGCGGCAGCAACGTCAACAGGGTGCCGAACGCCGCCAGGCCGTAGTTCCAGGCGATGCCCATATGGGCGATCACCAGGCCGCCGATGGCCGGGGAAAGAATCGAGCCGAAGCGCACCGTCAGCATGCTGATGGCGCCCGCCTGCACGATGTTTTCGCGGCCCACCAGCGCCGGCGTGGCCGCCAGCAGCGCCGTCACCCCCACGGCGCCGAAGAAACCGTCCCACACCGCCAGCAGATAAATGGCCGCCAGCGAAGGTGACGGCAACAGGGCGTTGAGGCACAGGCCGACGAACCCGACGCCGCAGGTGGAGCGCGCGAACAGGATCAACCGGCGCCGCTCATAGCGATCGGCCAATACGCCGCCCATCAGCAGCCCGGCGAACATGCCGCCGCCGGCCAGCGTCACCGCCAGCCCGACCTGCAGGGTGGAACCGGTCAGCGCCTGGATCTGCACCGGGATGGCGATCGCCATCAGCCCCAGCGCCACAATGGAGATGAAACGCGCACAGAATACCGCGCGAAAGGCCCGGTGGGTTTTCAGCAGGCTAAAATCAAGCAGGATGGAGGGTTTGCTACTCATCGGTTGTTCACCACATCTTTAAACGGGGATTCTGCAGTTGCGGAGCGCTATGCTAGCACAGATAACGAAATCAATAATGATAATAGAAATCATTGATATTCAATTGTGAGCAGACGCAAGAAACGCCGCCAAACGCGGGGCAATCCCCGTGCCTGGCGGCGAGATGACGGGCGTTATTACAGCGTGCGCAAAATCCGGTTCAGCAGCGGCCCCAGCACTTTGAACGACGCCGGCGAAACGATATCGACATGCGCGCAGTCGAGCTCGTGCGCCTGCAGCGCATCGACGTACTGCGACCAGGTCTGCTGCACGTCCATCCCTGCCTGCAACGTGCGTTTGGCGACGAACAGCGTCGCCTGGCCGTGGAAGCGGGCGGTCCGCGTGTGCGACAGCAACCGCACCGAATCGGCGTAGTTGGCTTCGATGTTGTCGAACATCATGGTGCGCGTCTCGCCCAGCGCCGGATCGAGCGTATCCTGCGACACCGCCAGGAACTGTTCGCGCTCGCGCTGCACTTCCTTCAACACGTTGTCGTCCAGCATCACGTCCCAGTTTTGGGTCTCCGGCGGATAGGTATCCAGCAGGCCGAGGAACGCCACCTGCTCGCCGCGCGCCTGCAGCCGGGCGGCGATGCCCTGGGCCAGCGTGCCGCCCAGCGAGTAGCCGATGAAGTGGTACGGCCCGTGCGGCTGCACCTGCACCACCGTCTGCAGGTGCGCCTCCACCACCTGGTCCATGTCTTCGCTCAGCGCCAGCGGGCCGTCCGGCCGCGGCGACTGGATGCCAACCAGCGACCAGTGCTGATCGAGATAGCGCGGCAATACGCTGAACTGCCAGGAGAAACCGGACGCCGGATGCAGACAGAACAGCGTCGGCCCCTCGGTGACGCGCAGCGGCAATACGCTGTCGAAGCCGCTGCGATCGGCCTCTTCCTGCGTGCGATCTTCCGCCAGCAAGGCGGCCAGCTGCTCAACGCGCGACGCCACCATCACCTGGCCGACGGACACCGCCTTGCCCAGATCGCGGCGCAGCTCGGCCGCCAGACGCATCGCCAGCAGCGAATGGCCGCCCAGCGCGAAGAAATCGTCATCGGCGAACACCTGCTCGCGCTGCAGCAGGCGGGCGAATACCGCGGCGATCTCGCTTTCCAACCCGGCCTGCGGCGGCCGCCCCGCCTTGCGCTCACCGCCCTGCGGCTGCGGCAGGGCCTTGCGATCCAGCTTGCCGTTGGCGCTCAGAGGCAAATCGCGCATTTCCACCAGCGCCACCGGCACCATGTGCGGCGGCAGGCGGTCGGCCAGCGCCGCGCGCAGGGCTTCCGCATCCCAGCTCGCGCCAGGCTGCATCACCAGATAACCCACCAGCTGGCGCGCATCGCCGCCGGCGTCCACCGGCGTGCCCTGCAGCACCAGCGCGTGCGTCACCGCCTGGCGCACGCCCGGCAGCGACAGCAGGGCGTGGTCGATTTCACTCAGCTCGATACGCTGCCCGCGGATCTTCAGCTGGTCGTCGCTGCGGCCCAAATATTCCACCGCGCCGTCCGGCAGCCAGCGCGCCACGTCGCCGGTGCGGTACATGCGCCCGCCCTCGCCGAACGGATCGGCGACAAAGCGGCTGGCGGTCAGATCCGGCCGGCCAAGGTAGCCGTGCGCCAGCTGCACGCCGGTCAGATACAGATCGCCCGCCACGCCCGGCGGTACCGGCCGCAGACGCGCGTCCAGAATGCGCAGCCCGGTGTTCCACACCGGCAGGCCAATCGGCACGTTGGCGCCGGTCACCTTCGCCAGCGCCTCGCCGTAGGCCGGATGCCAGGTCACGTCCACCGCCGCTTCGGTCGGGCCGTAGAGGTTGTGCAACGGCACCGCCGTGCGGCTTTGCCACAGGCGGCACAGCTCCGCCGGCAGCGCTTCGCCGCTGCAGAACACCTGGCGCAGCGCGGCGCAGCTCGCCACCGCCGCGTCGTCGTCCAGGGCGGCAACGAAAGCCGCCAGCATCGACGGCACGAAGTGCAGCGTGGTAATGCGGTGTTGGGCGATCAGCTGTTGCAGCTGCTGCGGATCGCGGTGCGCCTCCGGCGGCGCCATCACCAGCCGGGCGCCGACCATCAATGGCCAGAAGAATTCCCACACCGAGACATCGAAACTGCACGGCGTTTTCTGCAGCACCGCGTCGTCCGCCCCCAGCGGATACTGGTGTTGCATCCACAGCAGGCGGTTGACGATCGCCTGATGGCCGACCAGCACGCCTTTCGGGCGCCCGGTGGAGCCGGAGGTAAAGATGATATAGGCCGCATGGTCCGACGTCGGGCCCGCGATCGCCACCCCGGCGGCGTGATCGGCCGCCAGCGGCGCGTCATACAGCAACATGTCGCCCTTGTCGGCGAAACGCGCCTGCTGCGCCGGGTGAGTGATGATCAAGCGGGGCGCGGCGTCTTCCAGCATCATCGCCAGCCGCTCGTCCGGATAACCGGTGTCCAGCGGCAGGTAGGCGGCGCCCGCTTCGACGATCGCCATCAACGCCAGCGACAGGAACACCGACCGCGGCAGCGCCACCGCCACGATGTCGCCCGGCCGCACGCCCTGCGCCACCAGTTGGCGCGCCAGCGCCGTGACCTGCTCGCGCGTTTCGCGGTAGGTGAAGCTGAAATGCGCATCCGCCAGCGCCGGCGCGTTCGGCGTGCTTTGCGCCTGCTGTGCCAGCAGTTGGCTCAGCGTGGTCGCCGGCACCGGATGCGCCGTGTCGTTGACCCGCGCCAGCAGAGCGCGATCGTCGGCGGTCAGCATGTCGGCTTCGCCGATCGGCAACGTTGCCTGCGCGGCGAACTGCGCCAGCAGCAGCGGCAACCGTTGTAGGTGCGCCTGCAGCTCCTGGCGGCTGTAACGTTCGGCATTGGCCAGCAGCTCCACCTTCAATTGGTGGTGTTCATCGATAAACAGCGCAATCTCCAGATCGCGCACCGGCCCGGAGGCCAGATCGTGGGTAATGCCCTCGATGCCGGCGAAATCCAGCTGGTAATCGAACATTTTGAAGTTGAAGACCGTGCCGTACAGCGGTTCGCCGTCGCCGATGCGCCCCAGATCGCGCTGCACCTGTTCGGCGTCGTAGCGCTGATGGCGGCGCACCGTTTTCAGCTCGCGGCTGATGCGTGCGGCGGCCTCATACAGCGTGGCCTGCGGCTCGAGATGCATCTCCATCGGCAGCACGTTGATCACCGGGCCTGCGGCGCACAAGGCGGCCGAGCCGGTACGGCGCATGAAGATAAAACCGGCGCTGAAGCTCGGTTGGCCGCTCAGGCGCGACACCCACAGCGCCACCAGCGCCACCGCCATATCGGCGGCGTTCAGCTTCTGATGCGCGCCACGCTGCACCAGTTCGGCGAAGGCCTGCGGATCGCAGCGCTGTTCCAGCCGGTGGATGCGCGGCGTGGGCGTTTGCCCGGCCAGCGGCTGCGGGCAGATCGTGGCCGGCGGCGGCAGCTGCCGCGCTTTTTCGCGCCAGAAATCGGCGTCGCGTTGCCAGGCCGGCGCCTGCCGGTAAGCCTGGTATTCCGCCACCACGTCGCTGAACGCCGTGAAAGGCGTCGGCTCCAGCGCGTCGCCGCGGCAAAGTTGGGTATAAATCGCCGCCACACGGCGAGCGATGGCGGTGAAGCTGAAACCGTCCACCAGCAGATGGTGATAACGCTGATACCAGAACCAGCGATCGTCCGCCAGGCGCATCACCACATGGCGATACAGCGGTGCGCCGCTGCCAGCGCGCAGATCGCTCGCCAGATCGATATCCATCAGCGCGCGAGCGGCGGCTTCGGGATCCGGCGACGTCGTCAGATCGACAAGTTCCGGCGCATGCACCGCCAGCGAGTCATCCAGCCATTGCACCGGCACACCGTCGCGTTCCGCAAAACGCAGCCGCAGCATGTCCACCTCGCCGAGACCCTGAGTGATGGCCTGCAGCAGGGGCTCCACGGCGACGGGGCCGTTGAGTTCGATGGCATGCGCCACCGCGTAAGCATTGCGATGCGGGGAGATTTGATCGGCGACCCAGATGCCGGGTTGCGCCGCGACCAGCGGCCATTCGCCCGCAAGCGCCGGGCCGCTGAGAGAGTTAGAGGTGTGTGACACTGCTTATTGCTCCCGTGATTACCAGGCGCCGGTCACGCCTTGCGTGCTGCGACCGGCAGAATATCTTGCCAATGCTGTTCCAGCCACTCGGCGCATTCGGTGCGCGCCGCCGGGCCAAATACGATCGTCCAATCGGGTGGAATGGCGCGGAAATCCGGCCACAAACTGTATTGTTGTTGTACGTTGCGCAGCACCAGGCTGCGCTGCTGTTGATCATCGAACGGATTCAGGCTTTCCATCCTGCGTTCCTTGTGCCGCCGTCGTTACCGATGCCGGATAAGCGGTGGCGAAAGCGGAAGCCCACACCGCCTGCAGCCCGTCGGTCAGGCCGCTGCGCCAGCACAGCGCGTCGTGCCCGCCTTCCACCACCCGGTAGTGCACCCGATGGCCGGCTTCGCTCAGGCGCGCCGCCATTTGCCCGCTGACCTGATGCACCAGCTTTTCCTGCGTACCGGCTTCCATAAATACCTTCAGCGCGCCGTGGTTGCCCAGGCCGTGGCGTTCGACCTGTTGCATCAGCCAGCAGGCGTCGTCGGGAATGCTCGGCAGCTGCAGCATGTCGCGCCGCGGCCACCAATAGGAGCCGGACTGGGTGATCACCGCGCCGAAGCGCTGTGGCCAGCGCAGCCCGGCGTACAGAGAGGCCAGGCCGCCAAAGCTTTGCCCCGCCACCACCGTCTCGGCCGGATTGTCGCTGTGCAGCGCCCATTCGGCCAGTTGCGGCATCAGTTCTTCCTGCACCGCCAGCCAGAAATCGTCCTTGCAGGTCAGCTCACGCGCCCGGTGCGGCAGATCGATGATGTCGATCAGCACATACACCGCTTCCGGCAACGCCCCCTCGCGGGTCAGTTGCATCAACGGCGCCCAGACCGGCATTTGCTTCGCCCAGAACTGGCCGTCGAGCAGGATCGCGAGCGGGCGTTCGGCCGGCTTGCTGTCGCCGGTGGTGTAGATCCAGACATCGCGGCTGTTGCCCAGACGCTCGCTCTGCCAGGTATGGCGCTGCAAACGCGCCGGCAGCGGCGGCGTGCAGCGCCCGCTGGCGATCTCATACTCATCGAACGAGCGCCACACCGGCTGCGGCGGCGCATCCGGCATATGCAGACCGGAAACGCTGTGGCCGCTGGCGCTTTGCCAGGAGCGATAGGGGTTGAGCAGATCGGGAGTGGCGCAGGCGAACACCTGGTGCCACCAGTGACGCAGGTTGTGCATGTTGGCGTGCGCGTCGTCGTCGCTGAACGCCGGCGGCCGCTCGTCAAAACAAGGAATAAAGCAGTAGCTGCCGCGCCAGGCGCCGTTCAGCTCGGTCTGCCAGTACCATACGTCGGTACCGGCCAAACGCAGCAGGCTTTGCGGCGGATTCGGCTGATGGTGGTCGGTCAGGCAGTTGATGTTGATCCACACCCGGCGGTAGGCAGAAGTCAATTCGCATCCCTGCGGATCGCGCCAGAAAAAGGTGGTTCGCCACCGGCCGTTACCCGCCGGTTCTACCCATGGCGTACCGCGTCGTGCCACCGTCAACCACCACCCTGGACTGCCCGCATTGCTGCTGGCCAATAATCTGCTGCTTTCTGATTCTAGTTCTGTATTCACAACGCCTACCCATTTTGTAGTTGGCGGCACCGGGAACGTCGACTTTTCCCTATCGCCGGCCACCGCCCGAACACACTGTAGGTCAAATACTATTGATAATAATTTGCATTTGCAATAGTGTGTAAGGCTTGGAGATCGTGCTGGTATTGCGCGCAACGGACAGGGATCGGGGATACATCAATGGCATCCCTTGCCGCAGCCGATTTTCTATTCCGACTACACAAAAACTACAACCGCCTTTCCCCCATTCGGCGAGGGAGGGCAGCAAGGTAGGGCACTCAAATGAAAAGCAAGCTATCACGTTATTCTTTGGCCACTCTTATCGGCTTGGGATTGGGCGCGTCCGCGTTCGCCAACGCCGCGCAGCAGACCGACACCCCCACCACGGAAGAAAACAGCGGCACAGCGGATAAAAAGCCGCGCGGCGAAGACACCATCGTCGTGACCGCCGCCCGGCAGAACCTGCAGGCGCCGGGGGTATCCACCATCACCGCCGACGAGATCAAGAAACGCCCGCCGGCACGCGACATCAGCGAGCTGATCCGCACCATGCCCGGGGTTAACCTGACCGGCAACTCCACCAGCGGCCAGCGCGGCAACAACCGCCAGATCGATATCCGCGGCATGGGCCCGGAAAACACCCTGATTCTGATCGACGGCAAACCGGCCTCCAGCCGCAACTCGGTGCGTCAGGGCTGGCGCGGCGAACGTGACTCACGCGGCGATACCGCCTGGGTGCCGCCGGAAATGATCGAACGCATCGAAGTGCTGCGCGGCCCGGCTGCGGCGCGCTATGGCAACGGCGCCGCGGGCGGCGTGGTCAACATCATCACCAAGAAGGCCGGCGATGCGCTGCACGGCTCGCTGAACGGCTACTTCAACGTGCCGCAGCACAAGCAGGAAGGCGCCACCAAGCGCACCGATTTCAGCCTGTCCGGCCCGCTGAGCGATTCCCTGAGCTTCCGCCTGTTCGGCGGCTACAGCAAAACGCAGGCCGATGCCTGGGACATTAACGAATCGCACAAATCCGAACGCGTCGGCGCCTACGCCAACAGCGTGCCCGCCGGGCGCGAAGGGGTGGTCGATAAAAACATCGACGCCTTGCTGCACTGGGATTTCGCCCATTTGCAGTCGCTGGAGTTCGAATACGCCTATGGCCGCCAGGGCAACCTGTACGCCGGCGATACCCAGAACACCAACACCAACGCCCTGGTGCAGAGCAACTACGGCAAAGAAACCAACCGCATCTACCGTGAAACCTTCGGCCTGACCCACCGCGGCGCCTGGGACAACGGCGTGAGCACCAACAACTACGTGCAGTTCGAACGCACCCGCAACACCCGTATAAACGAAGGGTTGGCCGGCGGCACCGAAGGCATCTTCGATACCAAGAACACCGGTTTCGGCACCACCAAGCTGGATGACTTCCTGGCGCACAGCGAAGTCAGCGTGCCGTTCGAGCTGGGCGTCGCGCAAACCGCTACGCTGGGTACCGAGTGGAGCCAACAACGCATGAAGGACGGCACCTCCACCAGCCAAACGCTGATGGGCGGCACCATTCCCGGCATGACGACCGGTACGCGCAGCCCTTACGCTTCCGCGCATATCTTCTCGCTGTTCGCCGAAGACAACATTGAACTGACCGACACCACCATGCTGACGCCGGGGCTGCGTTACGATCTGCACTCCGAATCCGGCAATAACTGGAGCCCGGCGCTGAACCTGTCGCAGGAACTGGGCGACTACTTCACGCTGAAGATGGGCATCGCGCGTTCCTATAAAGCCCCGACCCTGTTCCAGACCAACGGCAACTATCTGCTGTACAGCAAAGGCCAGGGATGCGCCGGTAGCGATACCAGAAACGGCTGCTACCTGCTCGGCAACGACGATCTTAAGGCGGAAACCAGCGTCAACAAAGAGATCGGGCTGGAGTTCCATAACGACGGCTGGCTGGCCGGCGTGACCTACTTCCGCAACGATTACCACAACAAGATTGAAGCGGGTAACTCCCGCATCGCCACCAGCAGCACCGGCACGGCGGTCTATCAGTGGGAAAACGTGCCGAAGGCGGTGGTGCAAGGGCTGGAAGGCTCGCTGAACGTGCCGGTCAGCGAGACCGTCACCTGGAGCAACAACGCCACCTACATGATCGAGAACAAGAACAAGACCACCGGCGATTACCTGTCGGTGATCCCGAAGTTCACCGTCAACTCGACCCTCAGCTGGCAGGCCACGCAGGATCTGTCGATGCAGTCCACCCTGACCTGGTACGGCCGGCAGAAGCCGAAGAAGTACAACTACCAGGGTAAACCGGCCACCGGCGGCGAAACCCGCGAGGTTAGCCCTTACGCCGTCGTCGGCGCCAGTGCGACCTATGATCTGACCAAAAACGTCAGCCTCACCGCCGGCATCGACAACCTGTTCGATAAACGCCAGTTCCGCGCCGGCAACGCGCAGAACGTCGGCGACCCGAACACTGGCGCGATCAACATCGCCGGTGCGGGCGCGGCCACCTACAACGAACCGGGCCGCACCTACTACATGAGCATCAACACCCACTTCTGATGACATAAACCAACGACAAAGGGGTGCTCAGCACCCCTTGAGGTAAATGACAAAGCGGATGACGTTGCCGGGCTTTCATTAGGCGACAGATAGAAAACAAGGAAAATCAATTCATTGATTTTCGGCTGATAACCACAAAGGAGGAAAAACCACGCTTTTTCCTCCTTTGTCAGCCACGAGAAAGGGCGCCGCGGCGCCCTTTTTTTATCTTTCCATTCAGTTATTTGGTGTGTAGCTGAATGCGCACCACGCTTTCGGCTTTGCCGGCCTTGGTGGCAGCGCCGTCGTTTTTCACCGTTACGAACAGCGCATCGCCTTTCGGATCCAACGCCAGGCTGTTAGGGTGCGGCGGCAGGTCTACGGTTTGCAGGCGCTTGAGGGTCTTGGCGTCGAACACCGTCAGCGTCCCGGCGCCGTGATCCACGCGCACGCCCTTGCGGTTGGCGACATACAGCCGCTGGCTGCGCTCGTCGAGCAGCAGACCGATTGGCACTTCATCCGTCAGTTCGCTGGCCAGCACCTTGCCGCTGTCCGCATCCAGCGCAAACACCCGGTGGCCGCTGCTGCGCTTCACGTAGTCGCGCCCCAGATGATGGTTGCGGTAGTCGTCGCGGTCGATGCCCTGATCGACGCCCAACAGGCGGTTGCTCGCCGGGTCATACACCAGGTTCAGCAACTGATCGGCCTGCACCTCGTGCGTGGCGGCGATCGCCAACGTGTCGGCGTTCAGGGTGATCACCTGCCCCTGCATGTTGGAGACGAACACTCTGCGGCCCTTCTCATCCAGCGTGATGCCCACCGCGTTGTAACCGAAGCCCGGGATCACTTTCTCCAGCTTGCCGGCCTTGGTATCGACCACGTACAGCACGCTGTCGACGCCGAAGCCCAGCCCCGGCAGGAACAGGCGGCCGCTTTGCGCGTCATATTTAATCTCGCGGATGCGGTACAGGTAGTCCTCAGTGATCTTGAACTTCTTCAGCTCCGCCAGCAGGAAATCCAGGCGCTTGCCGCTGATGCCCGCCTGCTTGTAGGCCTGCTCCAGCACCGCTTTATCCAGCAGCTTGATGCTGTCGAGCGCATGGTTGGTGGTGGTGTCCACCACCCCGACTTCGCCGTTGAAGGCCTGCGTCAGGTACAAACGGTTGCCCGCATCGTTCAGCGCCACGCCGAAGCCTTTCACCTTCAGCGGGATCTCCGCCTTGATCGCCAGGGTGTTGGGATCCAGCCGCAGCACGCGGGAGCGCGCCTCTTCCTTCCAGTCCGGCGCGCTGACGAACAGCGCCTGCTGCGAGGTGCTGTAGGCCATCTCCACCACCGCCGACGACAGCGCCTGGCGCTTGATGTCCTGCGGTTTGATGCCGGCATCGTCCGCCTGCGCGGCGCCAGCGACCACCAGAGAGGCCGCCACCAGCAGCGACAGTAACGCGCGCGGGGTTGCTAGGGTTCCAGACATCCTTTTATCTCCTTGAAAATCATGCTTTCGGTTAGAGTGAAACAACGTCATGCCTGCGGCCCGGGCGGCAGCGCCGCCAGAGCGATATCGCCAGCGATGTGCTGCGCAAACTGGGTAAAGACGTGCTGAACGCCGTCGGCGATCAGAGTGGCCTGCTCCCTGCTATAGTGATCCTGGCGATAGGTCATCATCACCCGCAGGGATTTCTTCCCGGCCAGATCGTCTTCCATCACCTCAAACTGCAGGCCGAGCAGCGATTCGGCTTTCTCCGGCTCCACCTGACGGTAGGCGATCGCACGGCCGTCCTGCAGCCGGAACTCGCCGTTCAGCTTGATGCGGCTGTGGATTTGGATGAACACTTCGAACATGTGGTTCTTGCGGTCGGCATCCACGCCGAACAGCCCTTCTTCCACCAGGTCGATCGGAATGTCGGTGTACGGCAGCGAGCCATTGATGGTGTTTTTCACCTGACTGACCAACCCGGCGACCGTCAGCCCTTCGTCGAAGCGCACGCGGTGCACCACCACGGTGGTGAAGTAGCCGACGGTATCGAAGAACTCGGCGTCGTTACGGCCGGAGGTCGAGGTGCCCACCAGCAGATCCGCCGGGCCGCCCAGCAGGCGCAGCGCCGAGGTAATCCCGGCATACACTACGTTAAACAACGAAGCGTTGTTGCGGCGAGCGAGCTGATACAGGCCTTCCGCCACGGCGGGATCGACCTCGAACTCCAGCCAGCCGCCGTTGACGTCCGCCGGCGCTGGCACCGCCGGATGGGTGGACGGTTCTTGCCGGAAGATCGGCTGGCCGACCGGCGCGCCGCGCAGCGCGTCGAGCCAGTAATCCAGATGTTGCTGCTGCACCCCGGAGGCCCGCTGCTGCCGGGCGAAGGTGTGGAACTGCGGCGGCTGTCCGCTCCACTGCGGCGCCTGGCCGACGACGCGATGGCGATAGGCGACGCCCAGCTCATCCATCATCAGGTTGAGCGACCATTCATCCAATACCACGTGGTGGAACAGCAGCGACAGCAGCTGCTGGCCGTTGTCCGCATCGCGCAGCAGCGTGACGCGCAGCGGCAGCTCGGCGGCCAGATCGAAACGGTGCTGGCCGGCGTTGGCCAACAGGGCGGCGGCGTTGCCCGCCGGCGTTTCCTGAGAGAAGCGGAACCATTGGTAATCCGACAGTTCGGCGGCCGGCACCACCACCTGCACCACCTCCCCCTGCTGCTCGACGAAGCGTGAACGCAGCACGGTATGGCGAGTCATGACGTCGATAAACGCCTGACGCAGCGCCGTTTCATCCACCTCATCGAAGAAACGCAGGGAGAACGGCAGGTTGAAGATCTCGTCATGACCAAAGGCTTCATACACCTTCCACAACGATTCCTGCGCCAACGACAGCGGCGCCTGCGCCCGATCATGATCGTCGGCGGTCGTCAGTGCGGCATTCGGCTGCGCGACGTTCAGGCGTTTGGCGTATCCCGCCAGCCCGCGCGCCGTCGGATGGCTGAACAGATCGTTAATGTTGATTTCGATCTGATGCAGGCTCAGCAAGCGGCCGATCACCCGAGTGGCGACCAGCGAATGGCCGCCGCGATCGAAGAAGTCTTCATCCAGGGTCATTTCCGGCGCCGCCAGCGCCTCGCGGAACGCTTGCAAAATCAGTGATGCAATGCTTTCGTCCGGGTCGCCGTTCGCCGCCGGCGCGGCCATCGCCGGGGAAACGGCCTCAGCCGCCGGCAATGCGACGGCAATCCGCTGCCCGGCCAGGAAGGCGCTGAACTGCTCCAGCAGGAAAGGCGCCGCGTGCGGAGACAGACGCGGATCGGTGACCAGCTCCAGCGTCAGCGTTTCCGCCTCGGGCGAGCTCAACAGCAGCGCCAGTTCAAACGGCGTATGCAGCGGCGGCAGCAACAGGCGTTCGGCGTGAACGCCTTCCAACCGCCACTCTGCAGCCAGATCGTCGCGCCAGGCCACCAGCAGCTGCGCCCGCTGCGGATCCGGCTGTTCAGACACGGTCTGCGCCAGCAGCCGTTGCCCGGCATCGCCGTCGCCGTGACGTACGGTCAGGCGCATCAGCGGCGCTGCCGTCAGGCCCAACTCCAGGCCGACGCACTCCGCAGTTTCTGCCGCCGGCACGCACAGCTGCACCGCTTGGCCGCCGGCCTGCGTGGCGACGAACTCGGCAAAACGCGCCGCCACCGCCGCCATCAACGCCCGCGGCGTGTCGTTGGCGGGCAACAGCGAGCGCGCAATGCGAGTGACCACGCGCGCGCCCACCGGTGGCAACGCTTCAACACGCTGCGCCGGGCTGCGGTAATCCTGCAGCGAGACCGCCTGGCGCGCCCAGGGCAGCTGTGGCTCCGGGGTTTCCGGCGGCTCGACCGGCTCCGCCGCGAAAGGCAGAGGCATCGCATCTCCGTTATAACGGGCGGACAACATCGCCGGCAGGTGGCGCCACGGCAGCGTTTCCGCCAGGATGTCATGCAATACCGCGCCCAACATCACATCACCGCCCGGCGTGAGCAACAGCAAGAAGCGCAGCGGCGCTTCGCCTTCCAGTTCAAACGGCGCCGCCTGCGCCTGCAGCAGGCAATCCATGGCGTGTTGTTCATCCGCCACCTGACGCAGGCTCACCGGCAACGGCGCCGAATCGGCGGCGCGTTTAATCAGACCGTTTTCGTCATCAAAAACGTAATGCACGTTCACGCCCGGCGTTTCCCGCACCAGCGCCTGCAGCGCCGCCGTCAGTTGGGCGATATCCACCTCTCCCGTCAGGCGCCAGGCCAGCGCCCGCTGCCCGCGTGCGTCACCCTGCTGCAGATGGGCAAACCATGCCCGTTCTTCGGCTTCGCTTACCGGCCGCTCGCCGTTCGCCGCCCCCGCGCCCAGCGCCTGAAACGCGCTCTCCAGCCGCTGGGCCTCTTCATCGCTCAGAATGCTGTCAAAATCACCGATCACTGCGTTATCTCCTTTGCCCGGCCGTGCCGGGATAGCGCATAAAACGGGGGACATTCGTCCCCCGTCACCGCGATAGCGTTAGAAAGTCAGCTCAACCGCTGCGCCGACCAGGCGGCCTCGCTGGAGAGTCGCCGTGTAAATGTCATTGCTTCTGACCATCTCGCGGCGGTCGGAATCAAACAGGTTTTTCGCATACAGCGTGGCGCGACCGTAGTCGAAGGTGTAAGCCAGCTGGGCGTTGGCCGTCCAATAGGAGCCGATGCGCCCGCGCGAGTCGTTGTCGTATTGCGAATAGTAGGAGTCGGTAAACGCCACGTTGCTGCTCAGCTCCCACCCTTTCAGGAACTGATATTTGGCGCCCATATTGGCGGTGTAAGCCGGCGCGCGCGCCAGCTCATGCCCTTCCACGCCGCTGCCCGAGAACTTCTTGATGTCAGTTTTCAACAGGCCGAGGTTGCCGAACAGTTCGAAATCCCAGCGCGGCTGCCAGGTAGCGCCGATTTCCGCGCCGTAGGTTTCCACCTTGTCGGCGTTGCGGATCACGCTGGAGTTCTCGCCCAGCGAGTACGGCAGCTGCATGTCTTTATAATCGTTGTAGAAGATGTTACCCGTCAGCACCACGTTGGCGTCTTTCAGGTGATGGCGGGTGTACAGCTCGTAGTTCCAGACATACTCGGAACCGTAGGTGTAGCTGACCACCGGCGTGCCGATCGTGATGCCGCCACCGCCGGCGTTATAGCCGCGTGCGATCTTGGCGCCGTAGGTTTGGGTATCCGTCGGTTTCCAGGCCACGTCCAGCTTCGGCAGGAACACGGTGTAGGTTTCATCGAAATCGATGCGCACCGCCTGGCTGCCACCGTCTCGGCGACGATGTTCGCGCTCCAGACGGCTGGCGGCGGTCACGTCCACCTGCGGCGTCAGCGCATAGGTCAGCTCGGCGAACGCCGAATGGGTATCGGTCTTATCCTTGAAGGTCGAGCCGCCGAAGATGTTGACGAACTCATCCTGCGTGCCGTGGAAGTAACGCAGCCCCGCCAGCCCGTGCAGGCGGCTGTCCGCGCCGCCGAAGCGCACTACCGGCTCCACGTGAACTTCCTGGCCGTCGATCTCGGCGTATTGGATGTTGTAAGCGGTCGGACGGTTGATGTTGAAGTCGGTGTAGATAACGCGGTTTTCCAACGTCAGTGCGTCGGACTGCTCCCAGGCCAGATCCCAGATGGTGCTGTTCATGTTGCTTTTGAACACGGCACGGCGCGGATCGTGGCGCGGGTTGGTCGGATGCGGCTGAGGGTTGAGGCTTTCGTTCTGCGGCGCGGTGCTGCCGAAGTGGTTGAAGGTCAGCTTGGTGGTCAGATCGCGCAGGCCGGCCGGGTTGAACAACAGCTTGGCGCGGGCGGTGGTGGCTTCCACTTCGCGCGGATCGCCCACCGGCGCATAGGCCGGCAGATCGGCTTCGCTGCGGCGGCGCTGGCGATCGACGCTGACGCGGAACGCCAGCTGATCTTCCACCAGCGGGCCGGACGCCATGGCCGCCAACTGTGAAGAGTGCTGGTTGCCGGCCCCGCCCTTGAAGGCGCTTTCCCACTCGAAGGTCGGATCCTTACTGGCCATGACGATGGCGCCGGCGATGGCGTTGCGCCCCTGGATGTAGCTTTGCGGGCCGAGGAACACTTCGACGCGATCCAGATCCCACAGCGACTGCGGACCGAACGCCTGTTCGTTATAAGTCAGCGAACGGCCGTCCAATGACAGATTGAGGCGCGGGCGGGTGCCGCTGAGGAAAGCGTTGGCGCCGACGTTCGGGCCGGAACCGTCGATGCCGCGCACGGTCGGCAGTTCGTTGCCGATGCCCAAATCCACCACGTTGGGGGTCATGCGCAGCAGATCGGGGATCTGCACCGCATCGGGCATCGAGGCGATGCGGTTGCTGTCGAACACCTGCACGCTGGAGCCGGTGTCGAAAATGGACCGTTTGATCTTCTCACCGGTGACCAGCAGCGTTTCCGCGTCCTGGTAGGTTTCGTTGCTCTTCGTTTCCGCCGCGTTGACGTTACCGATCGCCAGTGAACAAACCCCTAAAAATACGGAGGAAAATGCCCCAATGGCTTTCAACCCCGCCTTTTCCCCGTTTCCTACGCTTTCATGCCGTTGAGCCGCAAAATGCTTGCCCATAGATGTCTTCTCCTTTCATCCCAGAGGTGCACAAAATTTGATTTTTTTTTACACAACCTACATCGACACTCACACAGATCATGACGCTGCGGCCTTCCCGGCCTTGCTGTTGCTTATCCCTGCGGCAAACCCATGCCTTTCGCGGCCGAACGGGCGCGGCCCCGTCCACGGCCAAGCCGCCGGCGGAGCGGCCGGCAGCTTGTATAAAAACGTAAAATAATGTTAAGAATGATAATATTTTGCATTTTCCAATGCAAATCATTATCAATAAAGGTGTGAAGCCTGACAAGATAACTGCCAGAAACCCTTATACTTTCGCAGGAAAAACGAGCGCTGCAATAACAAGCAATCATTTCAATGCTAAGAATAATATAGATAAATTACTCACGCCCAACGCCCTCTCTGCTCAGTATTGCTAAAACGCCTTATAGATAGCACCCATGCGCCAAATGGATCAAATAATAATAATTTTCATTCCTATTAACATTTGGATATATTCTTGCAGTCTCGTTGGCTGAATCAAAATGGATACCCGATGAAAGCGTTAACCACGATGCAGGCCGCCTATTGGGTAGGCCGACAGTCCGCTCCCCCTCTGGGCGGCATGGCCGCCCACCTGTATGCGGAGTTCGACGGCGGCGAGCTGGATGCCGCTCGGCTCCGCCAGGCCGTAGAGATGTTGTACCTGCATCATCCGCTGCTGCGCCTGCGCATTACCGACGATGGCCAACAGACGATCGCGCCCCCCAGTCCCCGGCATACCTTGCATCTCGACGACTGGCGACACGCCGATGAAGCGACGCTGGCGGCCGCGCTCGACGCCAAACGCCAGGCGAAAAGCACCCAGCTGCTGCCGCTGGAACAGGGCGTTCCCTGCGATATCAGCCTGAGCCTGCTGCCGGAAGGGCGCAGCCGCTTGCACGTCGATCTCGACATGATCGCCGGCGATGCCATGAGCTTTCGCCTGCTGATGGAGGATCTGACGGCGTTTTATCACCAGTGTCCGGCGGCGCCCTCCCATGACGCGCCGCCGGCCTACTTCGATCACCTCGAACGACGCAACGCCGACGAGGCGCTGCGCCAGCGGCGCGAACGCGGCCAGCGTTGGTGGCGTGATCGCCTGGCGCAGGTGCCGCCGGCGCCGCGCCTGCTGCGCACGCCGGATCGCTGCCGCAGCGATCGTTTGGCCATCCAGTTGAATGCAGAAGAAAGCCGCGCGCTGGAGAGCGTGGCCAAGCGGCACCACACCTCCCTCTCGACGCTGTTTCTGGCGCTGTTCGCGCTGGCCGTCGGCCAGGGTTGGAACATGACGCGCTTCCGGCTCAACGTGCCGCTGTTCCACCGCGAGAGCGAACGGGAAGACGCGCATCGCCTCGTCGGCGACTTCTCTAATCTGGTATTGCTCGGCGTGGAATTGAACCCGACGGAAAACCTGAACACCTTCTGCCAACGCCTGATGGCGCAGCTGGCGGAGCTGATCGAGCATGCAGATTATCCCGGCGTCAGCGTGATGCGCGATCTGTCACGCCTGCACGGCAGCCTGCAGCCTTCGCCGGTGGTGTTTACCGCCGGTTTCGGCATCCGCGGCAAGACGCTGTTTTCCGAACGGGTCGCCAACACCTTCGGCCCTCTCGGCTGGGTCATCTCTCAGGGGCCGCAGGTCGCGCTGGATGCGCAGGTCGCCCACGTCGACGACGGCATTCTGATCAACTGGGACGTGCGGCTGGACGCGTTTCCCGAGCACGCGCTGCCACGCCTGCTGGCCTGTTACCGGGCGCTGCTGCACCTGGCCGCACGGCAAGCGGGGGCGTTCGATCGCCCGCTGTCGCAACTGCTGGCGCAGTGTACCCCCGACGCGCTGGCGCAGCAGGCACCGGTGCGCCAGGTGTTGCACCGGCTGCTGGCGCGGGTGGCTCCCGAGGCCGGCTTGCGCGACCACGACGATATCCACCGCTTGGCCCTGCCGGATGCTGGGGTGAACGCGCTGCTAACGGTGCTCAACAAATATCTGGCGGCGGCGCTGACGGCGCAGGATCTGGCGGCGCATCCCTCTCCGGCGGCGCTGGCGGCGTTGATCTGCCAACGCTCGCCCGAGGCAGGACGGCATGCGAAAACGCTGCTCGCCGCGCTGGCGCCGCAGCACTGAGATCGGTTTCCGGGCGCGCGACGTCCGGCACGTTTTAATCGGTTAGCGACTATAGGGAAGCACCATGGAGACACCATTAACCGCACTGCAGCAGGCCTATCTTCTCGGCCGCAGCGATCGATGGCCGCTCGGCGGCGTGGCGATGCACGACTTCCGCGAATACCGCGCCCGGCAGCGGGATGTGCCGCGCCTTGAAGCGCGCCTGGCCGAGCTGGTACAGCACTACCCAGCGTTGCGCACCTGCATCGATATGCAGCGCGGCACGCAGCACGTGCGCCCGGAAATCACGCTGCATCTGGATCGCCACGACCTGCGCTCGCTGGATGACGAAGCGGCGCAGCGCCAGACGGAACAACTGCGCGAGCGTTACTCCCACCAGCGCCACGATCCGAGCCAACCGCTGTGGCGCATCGCCGTGATCCAACTTGCCGAACAGCAGGATCCGACGGGATCGCCGTACGATACGCTGATCTTTACCAGCTTTGATGCCTTGATCCTCGACGGCCAGGGGATCTCCGCCGTGATCGCGCGCCTGTTCGACGATCGCCCTCTGACGCCGACCGCCGCCGCGCTGCCGCCCCCTGCGGCATCGGCGGCGCAGCGCCAGGCCGATGCCGCCTATTGGCGCGAGAAGCTGCAGGATGTCACCACCCCGTCGGCGTTGCCGTGGCGCGCCCCGCTCGCCAATCTCACCGCATCACGCTATCGCCGCGCCACCCTGACGCTGCCGCACGACACGGTCAAACAACTCGGCCGCCTGGGATCGCCGCATGCGCTGCTGCGCAACAGCCTGCTCTCGGCGCTGATCCTCGATACGCTGGCCCACTGGACCACCGACGGGGAGCTGTGCGTCGGGGTGCCGGTGGCGTTCCCCGCCGCCGACGGCGCGCTGGGCAACGCCTCCAGCTTCGTGGCGGTGCGCTATTCGCGCTATGGCGAAGACTTTATCCAGCGCGCGCAAGCCTTGCAGGACGATGTGCTCGGCGCGCTCGATCACCTGGCGTTTTCCGGCGTCGATCTGGCGCGTCAGTTGCTCGGCCAAAGCCAGGGCGGCCCGGCGCTGCCGGTGATCCTGACCAACTGTTTGGGTTGGGAAACGCTGCCGGCCGAGGCGCCGGTGCGCTTCCACGATGGCCTAACCCAAACGCCGCAGGTCGCCATTGATATCCGTCTGACGCTGGACAGCGAAAAAAACCTGCAGCTGTGCGTGGATTACGCCGAGCAGGCTCTGCACGGCGAGCAGGTAGCGGCCATGCTGGCGGCCTTGCAGCGGCGCATCCTGCACAGTTGCCAACGCGCCGATCTGGCGATCGCCCCGCGAGATTTCATCGATCTGGCGCATTACCGCCACAACGACAGCGAAGCGAATTACGCGCCTTATCCTTATCTGGCGCAGCTGGCCGAGCGGCTGTTCGGCGCGCATAACGGCGGCAACGCGCTTATCTGTGGCGAGCAGACGCTGACCTATCGCGAGCTGGGCCGGCGGATCGCCACGGCGATCGCCAACCTGCAGAGCCGCGGCGTACAGCCGGGCAACGTGGTGGCGCTGTATTTGCCGCGCAGCCCGGAACAGATCATCTTCAGCCTCGCCTGCGCCCTGCAGGGGGTGATCTGGGTGCCTGTCGACATCAACTCGCCGCCGGAGCGCACCGCCTACCTGCTGGAGAACTGCCGGCCGACGCTGGTGGTGCACGGCGGCGATCTGGAGACGCCGATCGGCGTAACGCCGGCGACCCTGCTGGCGCCGACGGATCGCGCGCCCGCGCTACCGGATGAACAGGCGTTAGCGGAACGCAGCGCCAGCCAGGCCGCGAGCTATTACCTGTATACCTCCGGCACCACCGGTAAACCCAAGTGCGTGGTGCTCAACAACCGCGCCACCGCCAATGTCGTGCACCAAACCCAACAGCGCTGGAGAGTCACCGCCGACGACGTCTTTATTTCCGTGACGCCGCCGCACCATGACATGTCGATGTTCGATCTGTTCGGTTCGCTGTGCGCCGGCGCCACGCTGGTACTGCCGGCGCCGCATCAGGAAAAAGACGCCATCAGTTGGAACCAACTGGTGGAAAAACATCGGGTCAGCCTGTGGTGCTCGGTGCCCGCCATTCTGGAGATGCTGCTCACCTGTAAAACGGCCGACAGCCTGCGCTCGCTGCGCTTGGTGGCGCAGGGCGGCGACTACATAAAGCCGGCGACGGTGCAAACCCTGCGCACCTTGCGCCCGGATCTCGCGCTGTTCTCACTCGGCGGGCCGACCGAAACCACCATCTGGAGCATCTGGCACCCGATCGCCCCGCAGGAGAGCGGCACCGTGCCTTACGGCCGCCCGCTGCCGGCCAACCGCTATTTCATCTGCCATGACGACGGCAGCCACTGCCCGGCCGGCGTGGTCGGCCGCATCCATACCGCCGGGGTCAACCTGGCGTTGGGCTACCTGGAGCAGGGGGAGCTGAAGCAGCACGACTTCGTCACCCTCGCAGGGCCGGACGGGCAGCCGCTGCGCGCTTTCCGTACCGGCGATCAGGGCTATTACCGTCCGGACGGCAACATCATGTTCGCCACCCGGGTGAACGGCTATGTGAAGATCCGCGGCGTGCGCGTCTCGCTGCCGGAAATCGAAGACGTGCTGCGCCGCCATCCGGCGATCCGGGATATGGTGGTGGTGGATTATCCCAGCGGAGAGAACAACGAGGCGGCGCTCGGCGCCCTGTATCTGACCCGCGACGGCAAGCCGCTGCCGCTGTCCGAGATCCGCGCCTTCGCCACCGGCTATCTGCCCTGTACCCATATTCCCACTCGCTTTATCCACGCCGAGGCGCTGCCGCTGTCTGCCAACGGCAAAACCGACCGCCATCGCATCCGCGCCGACCTGAGCCAGCGGCAAACCGCGCCGGCGCTGAACGCCTGCGCAGCCCCGCCGCCGAACGCGCCTTTGGCGCGCAGCGCAGAGATCCTGACCATCTATTGGCTGGCGATCGGCGTGACGCCGCGCCCGGAATGGGGAGAAGAGACGGCATTTATCGCCATGGGGCTGAAGCTGCCGCATATCAAACAGGTGGCGGAGCGCCTCAATGACGCTTTCGGCACCCGGCTGGTGAGCAGTGCGCTCTTGCCGTGCAAGAATGCGCGCGAAGTGGCGGCGTTACTGACCAGCTGAAGCCACATCACTCGGGCGGGGATATCCCCCGCCCGCAGGTTATCAGGCGGGCAATGCCGTCAGGGCCGCGAGCGGTTGTTCCCAGGCTTCCCGCTGCAGCGCGCGCAGCAGAAATTCTTGCAGCGCCTCGCCATAGTCCAGCGCATCCTCCGTCGGGAACTGTTCCAGATAAATGTCGATATCCACCTGCAGATCGCGGGCGTCGGTGCGGCCGCGATACGTCAGGTTGAAACCGTCGCCCGAGCCCCCGGCCAATACGCGCCGGACGCCGCGACAGCCGACAAAATGGGGCGCGTCGAAGGGTTGCACGTTGATGAAGGGAGAAATAAAGAAGCGCGAGTTCGGATCCACGCCGCGATCGGCGGCCAATTGACGCAGACGATAGCCGGCGTGGCTGCGCAGCTCGCGCAGCTGCTGCGTCAGGGTGGTCAGAAAGCTCCCCAGTGTCTCCATTGGCGACGGCGATACCAGCAGCGGCAGGGTATTAACCGCCAGCGAAGGGACGTTGGTGGCGGCTTGCCCGCGGCGATTCATCGCCGGCATCCACATCGGCAACGCATCGCCCTGCCGGGCGTGGCGCGGCATGACCTGAAACAGCCAGGCCGCCGACAGCGCCACCAGCAAGTCGGGCCAATTGATGCCACTGCGTTCCGACTGCTGCGCCAGACGTTGCGCGACTTCTGTCGGCAACCGACGGTTGACGCTCAGGCGTCGCACGCCATACTCCCCGCCCCCCTTACGCACCGTCGGCAGCGCCTGCGACGGCGGCAGATAGGCCTGCCAAAAGCGCCGATCGCGCTCGCAGCGTTCAGAATCGACGTAGGCCAACTCGGCCTGTTGAAAGGGGGCGAAAGCACCCAAAGGAATGCCCGCGCTCCCCTGGCCGAGGTAGTGCGCATATAGCGCGGCGCAGCGGTGTTCGATTAGCGCCATGCCGAAACCGTCGACCAGAATATGGTGCGCACGCACGTACCAGAGGTAACGCTCCGGTCCCAGCTTCAGCAGCCAGGCGGCGGCTAACGGTTCGCGGTGCAGCGCCCGGTGCTGCGCGATATCCTCGTGCATCAGGTTTTGCGCCGCCTGCCAGGGATCGCGATGCGTTTGCAGATCGATACGTTGCAATGACGGTATGCGCTGTGGCTCGTGCCGTAGCGGCGGTGGATGGTCGCCACGCCGTTCGCCAAAGCGCAGGGCAAACGCCTGCGTCTCGGCGAGGGTGGCGGCGATCGCCCGGCAGAGCGCCGCTTCCTCTATTGCGCCGCACAGTTCGGTGCAATGGGCGACGGTGGATAAGGTCTGCCCAGGGTGCAAGGTGTATTCTTCCCAGAAATCAAGCTGCGCTGGCGCCAGCGGCAACCATTCAGAGGCCAAAGCGGTGTCCGACATGTTACCTACCTTTGATAAGCCTGAATAAAAGCGCCGAACGGGCGATACCCCGCCGTTCAACGGCTTTTGTGTGTCTCCATACATCATCAAATGAAAATGATAATAACATTTATTATCATTTCAAATAATTTGGTAACACTTTAGATTCTGTTAAGCGGGGATGCAAGCGACGCAGCGGGGGCAGAGAAAAGAAAGTGGCAGGCTGAAAGGGCATAAAAACAAAACGCCCCGGGCACGGATGCCCGGGGCGTTTTCATATCCCGCTAGCCGGTGATTAGCCTTGATTGGCCGGCTTCACCTTCTGCGCCAGGAACTCCGTTTCGTAGGCCAGCGCCTTCTTGCGATCGAACTGGTGCTCCCACTTGGCGATAACCAGTACCGCCAGCGCGTTGCCCACGACGTTCAGCGCGGTGCGCGCCATATCCAGGATACGATCCACGCCGGCGATAAACGCCAGGCCTTCCAGCGGAATGCCGACGCTGCCCAACGTCGCCAGCAGCACCACGAACGAGACGCCCGGCACGCCGGCGATCCCTTTCGAGGTCACCATCAGCGTCAGCACCAGCACGATCTCCTGCCCCAACGACAGCTCGATGCCGTACAGCTGGGCGATAAAGATGGCGGCGATGCTCTGGTACAGCGTCGAACCATCCAAATTAAAGGAGTAACCGGTCGGCACCACGAAACTGGTGATCGACTTGGGCGCGCCGTAAGCCTCCATCTTTTCGATGATGCGCGGCAGCACCGTTTCCGAACTGGCGGTGGAATAAGCCAGGATCAGTTCGTCTTTCAGGATGCGGATCAGCGTCCAGATGCGCAGGTTGCACAGCCGAGCGACCGCCCCCAGCACCACCAGGGCGAAGAACGCGATGGCGAAGTACACCAGCACCACCAGCTTGGCCAACGGCAGCAGCGAAGCGAAACCGAAGTTCGCCACCGTGACCGAAATCAGACCAAACACCCCGATCGGCGCATAGCGCATGATCATGTGGGTGACTTTGAACATGCTCTCGGACACTGCCTTGAAGACCTTCAGCAGCGGCTCTTTGGTCTCTTTCGGCAACGACGACAGCCCCAGACCGAACAGCACCGAGAAGAAGATAATCGGCAGCATGTCGCCCTTGGCCATCGACGAGAAGACGTTCGACGGGATCAGCGACAGAATGGTCGCCACCAGGCTGTGCGAACCGCTTTGCACCTGTTCGGTGGTTTTCTCATACTGCGAAATGTCCACCGTGGTCAGCGTCGACATATCGATGCCGTGGCCCGGTTGGAAGACGTTGGCCAAGGTGAGCCCTACCACGATGGCGATCGTGGTGATCACTTCGAAGTAAATAATGGTTTTCAATCCGATGCGGCCCAGCTTTTTCGCATCCCCCACGCCGGCAATACCGACGATCAGCGTGGAAATAACGATCGGCACCACAATCATCTTAATCAGACGAATAAAGATATCACCCGCCGGGCTGAGAATATTGCTCACCAGCCACTCACGAGATTCGGTCTGGTTGTGCAATACCGCGCCAACAATAATACCCAGCACCAACGCGATCAGGATTTGCCAAGCCAGGCTAATTTTTACACTTTTCATACCCAAAAAGTCCTCAAAGACTCTTTGCGCCGTACAAAGTCGCAACACGGCGAAAAGAATACTTAATCATTTATTACAGGCTTATGTTAATTCAGTGGAAGCGTTCACCTGCCCTGGGTGCGACGCAGTATAAATCTGTATCATCCGGGCGGCATGCTCTGCAAGCCTTGATTTGTCAGGGTTGAGCGCTGAATCGAATCACAAAAAATTCGCGCAACTATTTCAAATGGCATAATTGCTTGTTATTAAAAACATAATTTTTCATATAATGAAGCACATAACCGCGCCGGCGACGTTTTTTTGAACGCGATTAAAATGCGTTATTTTTCGTCCATTCTGCATATTTAGTCCGCATCAAATGTTTATATTTTGTTACTCAAAAGTCAAATAAATGGGAATTTGCCGAGTGACATTTTCACCCATAAATGCAGCGCCGTTTTATATTCAGATTAAAAATCGAACAATTCAGCATGATGAATGCCACACGGTATTTCCCGAGTTTTCATCAGGAATTAAGCGTTAATAGAACGTTATTTCACGATGTGCCGTCCATCGTTATATCGCGTTAATACCAACTTCGAATATTAATAGCGAAAAATAATCAAAAAAGATTTATAGCGCGAAATAATGTCGGTCTCTCCCACCCTTATTAAGCGCAAGGCAAATACCCTCGCCTTTGTTTATTCTTTTTTGTTCTTTAGATAAGTGTTTTTGGCTAAAAAAGCGGGTTTATGATGATTTAAACGCCAAATAGATAGATACGTACTGCAAATACGACAGAACTATTACAAATCAATATCTTTGTTGCGTGATCTGCCGCGCAAAAAAGAAACAAAGAATCGTAGCAAACTATACTTAACCTTCAGTTGACATATCATTAACAACTTCAAGGAGAAAAGCTATGAGCCAACTGCATAAACACGCTATTCCTTCTGCAATTGCAGAACGCGCCCTGATTAATCCGGCACAATACCAACAGTATTATCAACAGTCGGTTCAAGACCCAGAAGCTTTCTGGGGTGAGCATGGCAAAATCCTGGACTGGATCAAACCCTATACCAAAGTCAAAAACACCTCGTTCGATCCGGGCCACGTCAGCATCCGTTGGTTTGAAGACGGCACGTTGAACCTGGCGGCCAACTGCCTGGACCGTCATTTGGCCGAGCGCGGCGACCAGACCGCCATTATCTGGGAAGGCGATGACCCGACCCAATCCAAGAAAGTGACCTACAAACAGCTGCACCATGATGTCTGCCAATTCGCCAACGTGCTGAAAAAGCTCGGCGTGAAAAAAGGCGACGTGGTGGCTATCTATATGCCGATGGTGCCGGAAGCGGCGGTCGCGATGCTGGCCTGCGCCCGCATCGGCGCCGTACATTCGGTGATCTTCGGCGGCTTCTCACCGGAAGCGGTCGCCGGGCGCATTATCGACTCCAACGCCAAACTGGTGATCACCGCCGATGAAGGCCTGCGCGCCGGCCGCGCCGTGCCGCTGAAAAAGAACGTCGACGATGCGCTGAAAAACCCCGGCGTGGTCAGCGTGGCCAACGTCGTGGTGTTCCAGCGCACCGGCAAACCGGGTTACTGGCAGGAAGGGCGCGATCTGTGGTGGCATGAGCTGACCCAGGGCGTTTCCGGCGATTGCCCTCCGGAAGAAGTGAACGCCGAAGATCCGCTGTTTATCCTGTACACCTCCGGCTCGACCGGCAAGCCAAAAGGCGTGCTGCACACCACTGGCGGCTACCTGGTGTACGCCGCGATGACCTTTAAGTATGTGTTCGACTATCACGACGGCGACATTTACTGGTGCACCGCCGACGTCGGCTGGGTCACCGGTCACAGCTATCTGCTGTACGGCCCGCTGGCCTGCGGCGCCACCACGCTGATGTTCGAAGGCGTACCTAACTATCCGGGCGTCAATCGTCTGTCGCAGGTGATAGACAAACACCAGGTCAACATTCTGTATACCGCGCCGACCGCCATTCGTGCCCTGATGGCCGAAGGCGACAAGGCGATCGAAGGCACCCGGCGCGATTCGCTGCGCATCATGGGCTCGGTCGGCGAACCGATCAACCCGGAAGCCTGGGAGTGGTACTACAACAAGATAGGCAACGCCAAATGCCCGATCGTCGACACCTGGTGGCAAACCGAAACCGGCGGCTTCATGATTACCCCGCTGCCGGGCGCCACCGAGCTGAAGGCCGGTTCCGCCACGCGGCCTTTCTTCGGCGTACAGCCGACGCTGGTCGATAATGTCGGCACGCCACAGGAAGGCGCCTGCGAAGGCAACCTGGTGATCGTCGATTCCTGGCCGGGCCAGGCGCGCACCCTGTTCGGCGATCATGACCGCTTCGAGCAAACCTACTTCTCGACCTTCAAAGGCATGTATTTCAGCGGCGACGGCGCCCGCCGCGACGAGGACGGTTACTACTGGATCACCGGCCGCGTCGATGACGTGCTGAACGTCTCCGGCCACCGTTTGGGCACCGCCGAGATCGAGTCCGCGCTGGTATCTCACCCGAAAATCGCCGAAGCGGCGGTGGTCGGCATTCCTCATAACATCAAAGGCCAGGCGATCTACGCCTATATCACGCTGAACCACGGCGAAGAACCGACGCCGGAGCTCTATGCCGAAGTGCGCAACTGGGTGCGCAAAGAGATAGGGCCGATCGCCACGCCGGACGTGCTGCACTGGACAGACTCGCTGCCCAAAACGCGCTCCGGCAAGATCATGCGGCGTATCCTGCGCAAAATTGCCGCCGGCGACACCAGCAACCTGGGGGATACCTCCACGCTGGCGGATCCGGCTGTAGTCGACAAGCTGTTGGAAGAAAAACAATCAATGAAAGTGCCGTCATAATTTACGCCGCTTCAGGCCGCTCATTCGGATAACGCGCCGTTGAGCGGCCCTGGCGCGGCGTACTCTATCAATACCTACTGGAGACACTCTGATGAATGACACCATTTATCAAGGGATTGAAGAAAACCCGCGCTTTAAAGAGCTGGTTAGAAAACGCGGCCGGTTCGCCTGGCTGCTTTCGCTGATTACGCTGGCGCTGTACGTCGGCTTCATTTTGTTGATCGCCTTCGATCCCCAATGGCTCGGCACGCCGATCGCCGCCGGATCGACCATTACCCGCGGGATCCCGGTCGGCGTCGGGCTGATCGTGATCTCTTTCGTCTTGACCGGGATCTATGTGTTCCGCGCCAACGGCGAATTCGATCGCCTCACCGCAGAGATTCTGCGCGAGGTGAAACAATGAAGCGCTTATTGTCCGCCGCCGCGCTGCTGTTGCTGCCGGGCCTGGCCTGCGCCGACGCCATTGGCGGCGAGGTGCATCGTCAGCCGCTGAACATCCAGGCGATTGTGATGTTTATCCTGTTTGTCGGCGCCACGCTCTACATCACCTATTGGGCCTCCAAACGCACCCGTTCCCGTCAGGACTACTACACCGCGGGCGGGCGCATCACCGGTCTGCAAAACGGGCTGGCGATCGCCGGCGACTTCATGTCCGCCGCCTCGTTCCTCGGCATCTCCGCACTGGTCTATACCTCGGGCTATGACGGCCTGATCTACTCCATCGGCTTCCTCATCGGCTGGCCGATCATTCTGTTCCTGATCGCGGAACGCCTGCGTAATCTCGGCCGCTATACCTTCGCCGATGTAGCCTCTTACCGTCTGCAGCAGAAACCGATCCGTACCCTCTCGGCCTGCGGCTCGTTGGTGGTGGTGGCGTTGTATCTGATCGCGCAGATGGTCGGCGCCGGCAAGCTGATCCAGCTGCTGTTTGGGCTCAACTACCATGTGGCGGTGATCCTGGTCGGTATCCTGATGGTGCTGTACGTGCTGTTCGGCGGCATGCTGGCCACCACCTGGGTGCAGATCATCAAAGCGGTGCTGCTGCTGGCCGGCGCCAGCTTTATGGCGCTGATGGTGATGAAGTCGGTTAACTTCGACTTCAATACCCTGTTCGCCGAAGCGGTGAAGGTGCATCCGAAAGGCATCGCCATCATGAGCCCCGGCGGGCTGGTGTCCGATCCGATTTCCGCGCTGTCGCTTGGCCTGGCGCTGATGTTCGGCACCGCCGGTCTGCCGCACATCCTGATGCGTTTCTTCACCGTGAGTGACGCCAAGGAAGCGCGCAAGAGCGTGTTCTACGCCACCGGCTTTATCGGTTACTTCTATATTCTGACCTTTATCATCGGCTTCGGCGCCATCTTGCTGGTCAGCGCCAATCCGGCGTTCAAAGATGCCACCGGCGCGTTGCTGGGCGGCACCAACATGGCGGCAGTGCATCTGGCCAATGCCGTTGGCGGCAACTTCTTCCTCGGCTTTATCTCGGCGGTGGCGTTCGCCACCATTCTGGCGGTGGTTGCAGGCCTGACGCTGGCCGGCGCCTCGGCCGTGTCCCACGATCTGTACGCCAGCGTGATTAAAAACGGCAAGGCGACCGAGCGCGATGAGCTGAAGGTCTCCAAGATCACCGTCGTGGTATTAGGCCTGGTCGCCATTGCCCTGGGGATTTTGTTCGAGAAGCAGAATATCGCCTTTATGGTCGGGCTGGCGTTCTCCATCGCCGCCAGCTGTAACTTCCCTATCATCATCCTGTCGATGTACTGGTCGCGTTTGACGACCCGCGGCGCGATGATTGGCGGCTGGTTAGGCCTGCTGACGGCAGTGATTCTGATGATCCTCGGCCCGACGATCTGGGTGCAGATCCTCGGCCATGAGAAACCGATTTACCCGTACGAATACCCGGCGCTGTTCTCGATGATCGTGGCCTTTGTCGGCACCTGGCTGTTCTCGATCACCGACAGCTCACTGGCCGGGCAGCAAGAGCGGGAACGCTTCCGGGCGCAGTTTGTTCGTTCGCAAACCGGGCTGGGCATTTCTCAGGGCAGCTCGCATTGACCGAATAATAAGTGAAAAAAGCAAACACACCCTAATCAAAGGCCCTTCGGGGCCTTTTCTCTGGCTCGCTGACGGAGAAGGAGGAGGAGAAAGCAGCGCAGCGTAGCTGCGCTTTTTTGCGTTTTACGCACAGCAAAAAGCCCTGAACGTTAGTTCAGGGCTTTCGGCTTTATTTGATGCCTGGCAGTGTCCTACTCTCGCATGGGGAGACCCCACACTACCATCGGCGCTACGGCGTTTCACTTCTGAGTTCGGCATGGGGTCAGGTGGGACCACCG